>ERZ1106923.84-NODE-84-length-43278-cov-18.405826_pt1 | contig 43278 bp, 53 predicted proteins | sample MGYA00403657_ERZ1106923 | MGnify/ENA primary metagenome ERZ1106923 (study PRJEB35170, sample SAMEA104062425) | human gut metagenome | biome: human gut; feature: human-associated habitat; material: faeces | place: Denmark | collected 2012-06-19 ...
TATCTATGGAATGAGACACGCGCGAGGGGAGAAGCGACGTACAATTGCGTTCATTGTGCTCAAACTAGCTATTGTCAGTAAGAATTGAAGAGAAAACGGGTTGTTCAGTGTGTGCAGTGATCCTTGATTATCAAGCCCGATTTGAATAGTCGATTGGGATTCAGGTGAGCGCGTCCCTTCTTGGAAAGGGTCACAAGTGAAGGCTGGAAGGAGTGGGGGTCGTTGGAGTCGCAACCCAGATACAGGCGACATGACGAGGCGCTCTAGGAAATGGCGTATAAGAACAAACAGCAATACACAAAATGACTCATAATACAACAATCTCTGCCTTACACCTCTTTGGAATGGAATTCGCAACCGACTCGCCCTTCTCCTTCGTACCGTCCAAATACGCTTGTTTGAACGGGTATATGGTGATTCTGGCATACGTACCGCCGCCATTCCCCAGCGCGAGAGGTCCAGGACACACGAACAGCGTCCCCTTCACCTCCTTGATGAACTTCATCTTTTCGGTAGCGATAATCTGAATGTCGGGCATCGCATCACAACTCAGCGAACGGATGCGAGACGAGTCGAACGGCGTTGTCAGACACGGGTACAGGGGGTAGAGGCTGCGCTGCTCGACCAGCTGCGAGCAGAACAGAGTCTGGTTGTCCATTCCCTTCTCCTGTCTACGGGATTATGGAAATCGTGAACGCGCACTTGCGGTAGCAATTCGACATCAGCTCCTTCAACACATCGCCATTCGTCACTCCCATCCGAACGGAGGACGCAACCTCCAACACGCACGGGTTTCCAGCGCACACCACGCCCTTCTAACTCTAAGAAAACGCAAAGGAACCAACCGAAGCCGCGTCGGAAACCTTGTAGGGAGGCTGCGGGAAGCACGGGAACGCGACCATGTCGTCCAGCGAGGGCACGACGCACAGTGGGATCCCACAGGTTCTGATCTCCGTCCACAGCTTCGACTTGAAGAAGGAGGACGCGGCGAAGGACAGCGTGTTGATCGCCGTTTCGGGCACGAAGGGCCCACACTACACGTCACGCGGAGAAGGAGAACGCACCAGCACGAGAAGAGAGGGCTTGTTCTCGCCGCACACGCGAAGCAGCTCGCGAAGCTGCTCGTACTCGCCGTCGTCTCGGCTGGTGAAGGGTCCTCGCGCGACGACGATCTGCACCGCCTCGTCGGTCTGAGAAGAGCACGGCGGAACAACGACGGGGAAGCCCTGCGCATCAGACTGCAATGGATCACCCACGGGATACAGCTTCGCCACCTGGACGCGACGGTTGTTCATGACGCCCTCGACGCCGACGATCTGAGAGTGATCACGAAGCAACGGAATCACTTGTCCGGGGAAGAGAGCGAAGGAAGGGATCTCGGTGAGGATCAGCGACACGGCGTTCTCGTTCTCGTCCTACGCGTGAGACAGCGCGCGAGGAGCAACATAGAGGAAGATCGAAGAGTCCTTCAGCACGGTGGTGGAGTGCACGTCGAAGAAGATCCGTCCACACAGGCACACCTCTTCCTCCGTCTCGTAGGAGATCTAGTCGTCACGCCGCTGCGCGGACTCTACGGGAGTGAACTGTTTTTGATAGGCGGCGGACATGCTCTCGCGTGAGGCGATGATGCTGTCGCGAAGAACCGACTTGGGCTCATTCACGGTCATGTAGCGAGCACTACGGATGACTTGCTCGGAGGATGGACGACTTGGAATCCTGCTCTCCCACGGAGGGATCAACCACACACGACACGGAGGAAGCGATGGGAGCGGAATCGTCGCACAGCTCGGTGTCCAGCGAAGAGTAGGTGAACTTGACCGTGTTGCGCTCCTTCCGGGACTTGAACAGCTCCGATTTGCTCGGCGTGGGCCACGTTCTATGCGGAATGCTTGGAAAGGAGGACTACTTTGGCGACTCCTTGTGTCGAACAGAAGGCGAATCGCTGACGGAGTACACGCGACCCGACGCGGGAGTCATGAACTGCGAACTCAACCCCCCTATTCCCTGATGCTGCTTCTTCAGTGGCGTGGATGGGGAACTCATGTCGCTGTTGTATCTCTTGTTTGTGGGGTTTGAGGAGGAAGACGACTTCTTGGAATCAGCCGCCACCTTTGCCTATGGGATTACAGGCACATGATTACGCAAACGCGAAGGACATCGAGTAGTTTCTGAATCAGTTTGTAGTTAAATTGCTGCACCTTGTTGTTCAGCTTGAAGGCAATGATTTCGTTGGTGAGATCCTCCTGGTCGATTTCCTGCGTTTTCACAAACTCCAAGACTGAAGGTGAGCGACAATCCGTTTCTCCCCTACAGGAATCGACAGCGTCCTCTTTGATCGACGAATCTAAGTCCTCGAAATACTGCTGGACATCGTCTCTGCTCCGGATCGAGCTCATCTCTCTCGGGTCGTTCGGAATTGTGGAGCCCGTTTTGGCGGCAGAATTCAAATTGCGAGGCAAACAAACAGGGGCGATAAAAGCACAATATTGCTGTACCTAGTGATGGAATTCCTCGTTTGACTTGAACTCGGTCTTGACATCCTTCGTTTCCGCCATCGGCACAGAGACCTTTCCTCCCTCCTTCGACAGCTCCTCCAGATCCTCGTTCGCGACGTGCGCGACCTCCTTCTTCGTCTCCGCAGAGGCCGCCTCCTTCTTGGGCACGACGGGCAGCACCTTCTTGGAGCCGGAGCTGTAGATGATGAAGCAAATCAGGCTGATGACGCACAGCACGCTGCACAGCACCATCTCCTTCAGCAGACTCTGGTCGCTCACCCACGTGGTCGTCTGGTCCACGAACAGAGGAGCGATCAGGTAGCAGATGCAGGAGCCCATGTACTGGAAGAGACGGTAGGTGCTGTTCGCGCTCTCCAGGTCCGTGTAGTTGTGACCGATCACCGTCGGCAGCACCGTCTCGAAGGAGCTGTCGGAGAGCGAGAGGAAGATGAACGCCAGGTAGAACAGCGCGCCCTGCGACTTGTTCGCGTACCAGAAGGTGATGAGGGCGAGGAACTCGAACACGCTCGACACCACGAACATGGCGACAGTGCCCACGCGGTCCAACAGCAGGCCCAGCGGCGTCGACACGACCATCTCGATGATACAGAACAGACTCATCATCAGACCCACGTTGCCGGTGTTGTGCACCTGGCGAGTCAGCATGGAGCCGATGAACACGTATTCAAAGCCCACGAAGAACATGGGAATGAGCAGCCAGCGCATGGAGGGGGAGAACATCAGGCGCACCATCTTCTTCATCAGCACCTTGGGGCTTGTCTTCGCGACGTACTTGCGGTTGGTTTCCTCGGAGGCGGAGGGCTTCAGCATGGCCATGGGAATCGCTCCTAAAAGACTGGCGCAGCCCAGACAGATGAACATGATGGAGGCGCCGTCGTGCCAGCCACTCGAAGAGGGGTAGTTCGACAATCCGATCTTCTTCAACAGGAAAAACACGGCCACGTTGCCGAGAGCCGCGCCCGTCATGTACAGCGTCCAGAAGATGCCCGACTTCTTTCCTCTGTCACTGTCAGTGGAGTTCGCGCACAGGTAAATGCCTTCCGCCGTCCACAGCACGGCGGCGACGATACCGTGGATAAAGCTCCACACCAGCGAAACGGGAGGGATAATGTAGGCAAACTGCAAAATGTACAAGCCATACTCAAACACCATATAAAACATGGTTCTCCGTTCATTCTTGAACAGATTCAGGATTGGCGGCACAAAGAAGTTGGCGAATGAGTTCGAAAAGTACATCAAGGCCATGGAAATGGATCCAAGACTGCCCAGGATAGGGACGATGAAACTGGACGACACTTTCATTCCAATAAGCGTCAAAGACATCCCTACTCCCAAGGTTACCACATTTCCCATAGAGTGATCCTCCTTGCTCTTGGACATATCACTGTTCGTTGGCATGCGCCGTTTTGAAGACAACACAAAAAGAGTGCTCCATTGGAGAGATCTGCAATACCGGAATTACTCCCGATTTTGGTTGAACGTGGATTCGCCAAACCCTAATGTCTCTGAAAGTACTGAAGCAGCAGCTCAAGGACTTCGTGGTGGAGGAGAAGCCGGAGGAGACCAAGAAGGAGAAGAAGAGAAAGCGCGCGCTGGCCGAGGAGAAGTTCACGAGAGCGCGCAAGGTGATGAAGAAGAACACGAAGCCGAAAGCGCCGCTGGAATCGCTCGAGAGCAGCGTGAATCGGATAAAGGACGGTGAGAGTCTCAGGGCGTGGATGAGTGTGTAGAGGTGTTTTATGCGAGGGAGAGAGAGGAGCAGAATATGGACTGGAACATGAAGATCATCGACGCGGTGTCCACGGTGGACGGAACGGATGTGATGAACGCTGTTCGAGTCGTAGTTGCGTGGTGTGATATATAGTACTTGCAGAAGAAGGGATTGCTCCCGGAGGGACAGATCAAGAAGAAGCCGAAGAAGACGGCTGCCGAGTCCTACCGTCTGAAGTCGAAGGTGAACAAGAAGAAGGTGCCGCAGTCCTTTGTTTGGAAGTAGTCTCTTTAGCTCGTGTTTGTTGAAGCGAACAGTCGGACGGTATTGTTACAGGGAAACGCACTAAAAGAATTGAAAATTCCCCGGAGAGGAAAACGAATCGGGGCGAAAACTACCACCACAACGGCAGCGTCAAGGACCGCGTCTCCTCGACCGGCTTTGCCTGGTAGGCGCAGATTCCGTAAAAGTCGTGGCGATCGGACGGCGGGAAGCGTTGCATGCACTCCTTCTTCACGAAGTACTGCGACAGAAAGATGTCGATGTCCTTGTACTGGTACAGGTCCTGCCCGCGGATCAGCACCGAGGTGTTGGAATCCTTGAGTCTCGACAGCAACTACACATCACAGCACAGTCTCGCACGCACGTAGTACGCGGCGTAGTGCTTGCACAGACCGTCCAGCAGCACGAACTCGTAGAAGAAGGGACGCTTGGAGGGCAGGCTGGCGTAGGACAAGTAGTTCATGCACAGACTCTTGTTGCGCGTGGGACTACGATGAACACACCCTCCCACGCCCACTCGATGTTGCGATACAGCAGCTTGTACTCCTTCTTGTCCAGCTTCTCCTGGTACTTCCTAGTCCTCAACTCACCCCACAGCCCCCACTTTTGGAACACGTCGTAGAGAATCACGTCCGTGTGGTTGCACGCGTGCTCGCGGAACGGGCGGAACGAGCCCTTCCCGTAGTACAGGCACCCTACGCCTCAACCTCCCCAACACCCCCAACGCTGCGCGCCGGGCGGCACGAAGCGGCGCACGAAGCTCAGCTCCTCCTCGCTCAGGTCGTTGTCGAACCCCTCGAATGCGTGCAGCGCGAAGCTCCCATCCTGGTGGTGGACCAGCTGGCGCGGGGCACGACTGAGCGAGTCGGTGTTCACCTTCCCGTCGATCAGCTCCAGGTTCCACTCGCGGTCGCGCGACTGCCGACTGCCCGCCCAGTTGCCGTCGGCGTCGGTCTGGTGGAGCACGATGGCTACTGTGAAGAGAAGGAGGAGCGCCTACCACTTTGCGACATGTCGACGAGGGGGATGTCGTGCTTGACGCAGAAGTCGACGAGGTAGTTGTCATAGCCGTTCCGCCCGATCACGACGTCCAGGAGATCGCTGAAGCGCAGCGTGGAGGGCGTGAACACGAAGAAGTCCTGCGCCACCGAGATGAACTGGTCGCTGAAGCGCGTGTACTGCTCGATGAACGCGTCGAGCGTGTCGTTGCACTGAGCCAGATCGGCGTGCAGGTCCATGTTGTGATTGTATCGCCGCCCCATCAGCATCAACGGCGCGCTGGGGTGCTCGCGGACCACGGTGCGGTGCATGAAGTCGACGGAGTCGAGGAAGGAGGAGTGGAGGAGGAGGTCGCCGTTCATGTAGCCGATGAAGGCGCTGTTGAATTCCAGCTTGAGCGTTTGAATGATCGAGGAAAAGAACGGGGTGGCGTAGCGGTTGGATCTAGCGGTTAGAGGAGAGGAGGGCGCCGACAGGTAGTGATTGGAGCAGCGGAGGTGGATGGATGAAGCGAATTCGAGCCAGTAGGAGTTGTTGGTGAAGAGAACGGGAAACAGTTGCGAGGGGTAGCGCGTAAGAGAAAGGAGCGTGTTCTGCTGAATCAGTCGCTTCAGCGCCGTCTAGAATGAAGGAGATGCCAAAGGCGTACCGAATTCTCGATGACGGTAGTCCCCATCACGAGGAGCATTCTACAGTGAATAGGAAAAGCGGAACGAACGAGTCCTTCGGAAATGGGACGGTTAGACAGGCGTAGTGTGTCGACGGGAGAGGGTTCTCAAACTTTTGAATCGAGGAAGAAGGAGGAGGGGAAGTGGGCTCCACTCGCAAATGGGGTTGTTGCGTCACTGTTTCTGTCCTTTCCTGAGGCAGCATATCGACTACAAATAAAGAGTAGCACGCGTAATGCACCATTGCTGTCATCCTCGCCACCCTCTTCTCGAACGATCTCGTCTCTCTACACGATCATGTAGAATAAGGAGAAAAAACCAATGGAAAAATGTCCACTCGTTTCGTCGCCTACGAGTCATCCCTAACGGAAAGGACGTGCGATGATGAACGCAACGGTCGACAGAATAGACAAAGAAAGAAGAGTTAGAAACAGAGTGGCGATAACTCTTCCTAGCTTCATGTAAGAATAGTGTAACAAATACGGTCACTCTAAAGGAACATAGTAGGAGTCCAGCACCTTCGTGCATATGGGGAACCGAGAACGATTTGCGTACTTGTCATTGATCGCGCTCAAGAAAGACGCGAAGACGGACCTCATGCGCAGCGCATCACCTCGGATGCCATCCACATAGTCCCTCCTGAAGGTGGAATCGGGATGCGGCATGTCCATCACGAAGGCGTTGTTCAGGATGAAGAACTCGAATCCGGCCGCGCGCAAATGCTCAATTTGCTGCACCTTGTTGTACCCGTAGTTCACAAACCGCTCATCGTACAACGGAGTGGAATTCAACCGCGGGAGCAACACGTACGGCTCCTGCATGTCCGCGATGAAACACTTCACCTTCGACACAACCACGCTGGAGGGCGCGGTGAACCACTCTCCAGAAACGTACACGTGGGTGCGAATCAGGTTCTTCTTGACGTGGCAGCAATCCGAACACAGACAGTTGACCAAATCCGTCTTGTTTTCGGGAAAGGCGTCGAGTGCGCTAGAGGTGAAGAGAGAAGAGCAGAGGCACAGCAGCACGCAGGAGGAGTAGGAGAAGCAGTGGTCGAGGAACAGAGGGCGGTTGAAGAAGAACGTGGGAACGATCACGGCGGCGGTGGGCGACGCCTGCACGGAGGGCGGGAGTTTCATAAGCTCATCGAAGAGGTTCACTACGGATGAGGGGGTCCCACAGAATGGACGTGTAGGCCAGAGGTCGATGTCCATCACGAGGTAGTGCGAAGTGACGCAGTGACGGATGGCGATATTGCGAAGAAGGTTGATGGGGAACTGGGGCTCCGAGGAAGGAGGCGACAGGTAGAACAGGAACTGCACGCGCGGCGGCAAGTAGTGCGTGGCGACGTAGGAAAGAAGCGCGGGTTCGTCGGACAGAGCGGCGAAGACGATGAGAACGAGAGGGCTATGGATGAAGGAGACGCAGCGAGACGACTGGCGCCAGCGGTAGAGAATGTGGGGAAGGAAGAGCAGTCGGTTGGGACTAGGCGTCAGCGTGGCGGAGAGAGCGTACGTCGTGACGATGACGGCGCTGACGGAGAAGGAGGTGGTGTGCGCGGAGAGAGAGAAGGGTTTGCGCTCTTCGCCGTTCACGAAGACGCGCAGCAGGGCTTTGGTCTTGCCCTTCGGAGCGTAGCTGCGCGTGGCGTTCACTTCGCATCCCTCGCACACGTTCCGCGCGTCGTCCCAGAGAACGAAGCGGTTCGCCTTGGCTTCTCCCTGTCTCCGATTCGTCTTCTCGAACTGTCGCTCGCGCCTCTCCCACACGCGCTCCAGGTCCTTCCGCTTCCGTGCGCGAGCCTTGCCAGACAACGAAGAGAGGGCCTGGTAGTCCTCCGGAGAAGCAAATCGCGTCAGCTTCTTCGATTTCCACAGGGCAGTCAAGTTGGAGTATTTGTTGTTCGAAGGGTCAGACCTGTTCGTAGCTTGAATGGCCGACACCAGTCTTGGGTTCAGAATCCGTTGAACCGCAGTGAGTTGAGGATCGGTCACATGATCGGGCGGGTAATCTGACAGAACCTTCTTTGATTTCACGCCGACCTTAATGGCGTCACTCGAGCCCTTCTTCTTCTTCCACTTCTTCTTCTGACTCTTCTTTCTCAAAGAAGTATCAGCATCTGTTGATGCTTCCTTCTTCGATTCATTCGTCATGTTTGGAGGCACGGAGATGCGCGCCAACGGAATACCCCCTTCCTTAAGGCCACTCGCGTGTGCTACTTGATGTAGTGGCAATTCTTTAACATAGGAGTAGGAGCGATTCGAGAAATGCTGCTGTTTATCCTCAACCGTACAACTCTCACGTTGAACTCTGCATTCCGAGCAGAAAGAACAGGGGTAATCAAGCTAGCAATTCTTCTACTCGTAATCCAGTCCACGGTGATTCTCACAGCACGCACACAGCAAACAGGGAAACAAGGAGAAAAGCGGCAATCACCAGCTGCTTAGAGTGCATGTATGGTACAAAACAGCATAGACAAGAATAGTGTACAAGGCTAGAACATGAACGCCGTTCCTCCGAGATCGTCTCCGTCGTTGTCCAGCCACGCCTTCACATTCTCGCTCTCTTCTTCAACGACGCGTTGCTTCTTCTTCGGCTTCGCGCGATCACCCAGCACGTTGTGAGGACACTTGTACGACGTGTGTCCAGTCTCCTACAGGGAACACAGAGAGCACGGGGAATACGCCACACTCGAAACAGTATTTCGCTTTCGTGTACTTCCGCTTCTTGATGAACTCTCCGCCTCTGCCGTTGTCCTTGGCCCACTCCACCTTCATCGTAAACCTCTACGCCTCAGAAAGGGAAGCCATGCGATACATCGACTTTGGTTCCGTTCAATTCGTCGATGGCCTTTTGTGCCGATTCTCGGCTATGGCGTTATCGAAAAAACCGTCAACGCACTCCACAAACTGGATCCACGCCACTCCCTTGCTCTGTCTCGTTTCTCGGTCTCGCAAAACGGTTACACTGTTCATGAGCATGAAGAGACACCAAATACTGCGCGATTCGCCCACATGGCTCAAACAGCTTCGCCACGTCGTTGTTGGTGTACGAATAGGGGAGCATTGACACGTGCACCGTGCTGCGAATCGGTGAAAACCCTGTCTTCCCTGACATGAGAATGAATGACTCCAATCAAGTCGGTTGTGCAGAAGAGCAATGAACAAAGAAAAAGAAAAAAGGAGAGGAGTGAGGAAGCAAAGAATGGTTTGATGAGAAGGAGATCCGATTGTGGTTAAATTCCTCCTTTCGTAGCGCGACATATGAACGGAGTCGTCCTGTCTGTGTTTGAATCAGAAATGGCTAGTGTTGGAGGCTTTTTCAGGGTACTCTGTATGTGGAAATGGAGTGAGAGCGTAGGGTACGTCTGCCGGCTCCGATTTCCGCTTTACGGACAGCGAGAAGAAGCTGATCAAATCGACGGTCTTCCCCGCCAACTTCAACGAGAAGGTAGGAGAATTCGAATAGCGGATGATGGGCCAGGTCGATATAAAGAAGGTCAATCTCGACGTGATCAAGACGTGGATCGCAAAGGAAGTGAATTCCATTCTTGGCTTTGACGACGATGTCCTTATCGATATGATATTCAACATGCTGTCACTGGATGAAGTGGGTGGAGACGGCGGAGAGTGACACGGTAGGTGGTGGATCCGAAGCACATTCAAGTCACGCTGGTTCCCTTTTTGGCGGCGAACGCGGCCCCCTTCACAGAGAAGCTGTGGTCGCTGCTTCTGTCCGCGCAGAAAGACAAGATGGGTATTCCCGAGGAGTTCGTGCAGCAGCGAATGGAGGAGATTGAGAAGCAAAAGGTATTGGCGTGTTCGTCGTGTGACGGCTAGCAAAGTCAGGCAAAGACGGAGGAGAAGATTCAGGAGGCGGTGAAAGAGGTCCCAGTGGCTCCAGTGGCTCCAGTGGCTCCAGAGTTGGCTTCGCGGGGTGTGATGACGACTAGACGAAAGGAGGAGCCGCCTAGAATGCCTCGTCTTTTGCGAAGACGCAGTCCTAGTCGGAGTCGTTCATATCATAGCCATCATCACTACCGTCGTCGCAGTCCTTCGTCAAGCTATTCGAGGAGCGACTCGTACGACCGGTCGCGCAGCAGATCCCACAGTCGCACGAGACGACACCACCATCATTACCATTCGTCGTCAAGACATAGACATGATTGGGCGTGTTTGTTGCTCACAGTTGAATACACGTAGTGGGAAGTGGAGTTCCTGTGGATTGGGGTACCCCCCAGATTAGATGCGCAACAATCAAAAGACAGGGCGCTTTTTCCCACTATCTCGATGGAGAACGACAACGAGGAGAAAATCAAGGAGCTGAAGAGCAAGATAGCCATTCTAAAAGCGGTATGGGGGAGAGATCGTTGATAAGGGGTAGGATCGTGATGACTTGTATTCAAAGCTGATGATAGCAAAGCAGGTTGTGGAATCTTTGCACACAGATATCGGGTGGGTTTCACGCCGCGAAGTCATGGGGTAGGCAAATCATGGAGTTCATTGTGGACAAACGGAAGGATCTTGATACGATCGGACCGGAATTCAGCGCTGTCGTGAAATCGGACGGCGAATACAAAATCCATGTAGTGCATCGTGCGGCGCTGTGATCGTAGGACATAGAGTACCAGTACCCCAATCTCCATACAGTGATCGCTCGTGATTTTGAAAAGGCGCTGGAGCAAAACCAGGGATTGAACCGCATTCGGTTGCGAGGCGCTAACCTGTTTAAGAACGTTGGCTTCGCTCTGAATTTGTAATGTGCAGGTGAACACGGAGTTTGCGAAGAGCGCGTATCCAGCCGTGGGATGAGGAGAGCGAGCTGTGATTTGTAGATACCGGACGAGAAATTGGAGGAGTACCTGAACATTACATGGGAGAACATGTCCTTCTACGAGAAGAAGGTGGGTGATGAGACGATGGGTGATGGGTAGAACTGGCTGGAGAAGCGCGTCGTGTATAGTACCATTCAGGAGACGTCGGAAGAGACCACCGATAAGGAGGAAGCCCAGGCGGAAGAGGAGAAGAAACCGGAGGAGGCTGAGGACAAGGAGTGACTTGTTTCTTGAACAAACGAAAAGGCATGGTACAAGAACTATTCTCACACTCTCTTCGGAAGGACGAGTCGCGCTCTCTTCGGAGGGATTATTCTCACTCTTCGGAAGGATTACTCACGCGCTTTCTCTTCGGAAGGGATGAAAGGGGTGTACTGTACAAGCGCTTCCTTCTTATAGTCGTTGAACGACCCATCGAACCGCTTGATGTGGCGCTTCCGATCAATCACGTACAGCTTGTTGCAGACCTGCTCCACCAAGTACTGGTCGTGCGTCACGATCACGATGCCGCCGTTGAACTCCTTCAGCGTCGTCACCAGCGCCTCGATCGTGTCCATGTCCAGATGGTTCGTCGGCTCATCCAGCAGAATGATGTGCGGGTGGAAGTACGAGATGCTCGCGAACACCACGCGCGACTTCTGTCCTCCCGACAGCGTCCCGATGGGCTACGCGTCACGCCACCGCCCCGATCCTACCTGAACCGCCAGCTTGCCCTGGATGCCGAAGGACCCCAGAAGCGACCGCAAGTCCTGCTCCCGCGCCGAAGGGTCGAGCTATACGTCACACGCCTCCACCGCTCCCACCTTCTGCATGTGCTGCACGGGCGTCAGCGCGTTCTCCAGCGCGTCGATGTGGTGCTGCGCGAAGTAGCCGATGCGCAGGTTGTGGTGGCGGAAGATCTCGCCCGCCTGCGGCTCCAGCGTGCTGTTCAGCACGCTCAGGAAGGTGGACTTGCCGATACCGTTCGGACCCAGGATGGCGATCTTGTCGCCCATCTCCACTTCAAACGTGACGTTCTCGAAGATCGGCTTCGCGCTGTCCTCGTACGCGAAGGTGACGTTGGAGAGCTGCAACACGGGACCGTTGTACTACACGTCACGCCAGGCCGCCACCGCCACGTTCAGAGGGTCGCACGACGGAATCGAGAACTTGATGATGGGCTCGGGCGCGTCCAGGATGCTTCCCGCGGTTCGCTTGCCGTTGCTCCAGCCGCCCGAGTTGGAGTCGATGGAGCCGAGGCGGTAGCCGCCGTGGATCTGCTCGATCCAGCGCTTGCCGTCGAGCGTCTTCTCCACGCCCACCTTGTGCATCTTGTTCTCGCGCGAGCGGATCTGACCGCCCAGGTCGCTCTTCGTCTACGCGTCAGGGAGCGACGAAAGCGCCACGTTCTTGCGCTGCTGCTTCTGCAGACGCGCGATCTGCTCCTGCATGTTCTTCCTCTTGTCGTCGAGGTTCTGCTGCAGCGTCTCCATCATCTTCCGGCGGTCCTCCTTCGCCTTGTAGTAGGAGTTGTAGTCGCCGGGCCAGTAGCGCAGGTCCTTGTTCACGAACTCGATGATCTCCTGACTCATGTCGTTCAGGAACTGGCGGTCGTGCGAGACGACGACGGTGGTGCGCGGGTAGCTCTTGATGTAGTTCTCCAGCCACAGGATGCCGGGCAGGTCGAGGTGGTTGGTCGGCTCGTCCAGCAGCAGGATGTCCGGCTGGATGAACAGCGCGCAGGCGATCGCCACGCGCATGCGCCAGCCGCCGCTGAGGTGCTTCGTGGGCACGTGCAGGCCCTCTTCGGAGAACTCGAGGCCGAGGAGGATCTCGCGCGCGCGCTGCTGCGCGGTGTCGCTGTGGATGTCCTTCAGACGGTCGTCGATGTCCTGCAGGCGCGTCACGATGCTCTCCACGCGCGCGTCGTCGTGCTCGTGCTCCAGCGCGCCCAGCTCCTCGTTCAGCTGCTCGTGCTCCTACGACTCACGCGTCCCTCTCTCCCGCACCTTCAGCAGGTTGAGGCGCTCCTTGTCGCTGTTGATGACGGCGTCCAGCACGGGCGTGTCGTCGCCGTCGATCTCCTGCTTCACGTGCAGCACCATCAGGTAGTCGGGGAACCCGTCGATGCGGCACAGCGCCATGCGCCGCAGCAGCGTGGACTTGCCGACGCCGTTGCGACCCACGAGGCCGTAGTGACGCCCGTCGTGCAGACGCAGCGTGGCGCCCGTGAGCAGCTCGTTGGTGTTCACCGTGATGTTGACGCGCTTCAGGTCGATGTTGCGACTGCGCCCGACGGGTCCGCGACTGCGCGGGAGGAAGATGGTGTCGATGCTGCGGTCGTTGTCCTCCCACTCGTTGAGGATCTCCGCCTCGCTCAGCGGCTTCTTCTCCGTCGGCTTCTTCCGCTTCTCCTTCATCTTCATCACCAGCTCCGTCTCGTTCTTCCGGTCCTGGTGCACGAAGACATCGCCCTCCTTCACCAGACGGGAGGTGTCCGCCTCGCTCACCTCCTTCTTCCCGTTCTCCACGGCGACGCGCTGCAGCACCGTCACCAAATCGGCAATCACTTTGTCCCGCTCACTGGCATTGGGAATCGGGTCCTCCAGGAGGGGATCTACGGGTGAGTGGATGGAGGCGCGCGAACTGAACGCAAACCGAATGCGATCGGGGTCGATCTGCAGCGCCTTCGAGTAGTCTCTCAATGTGAGCTCGATGTGCCTTTGAGTGATCCGATCCAGTCACAAATCCACTTCTGAGCAGCAACAGCCAGCTTCGGGTAGTAGGGAAGCAGGACATCGAGAGGCTTGCAGGAAGTCAAGTCTATTTGATCAGGATCCAGCTGCGGCGTGACGTACCCAGTGACTTCGCCTTGTCTGCGTTAGCAGAAGAGTCGTTGACCACTTCTGCCAGGGTTTTCGCGCGAGCAATGCATTCGCGCATGGTCTTTCCAGGAACTATGCTGGCGATGCTCCTACTCCATCACGCTCGGCTCCGGTGCTCACTTCCAGCGCTCCTTGCGTTCCATGGTAACAGGGTAGGTCACGAGCGCCTCGTCCAGCGCTCGCTGTTGTTCCACAGTCCATTCTCCACTCATTCTCTTTTTCTGTGGGCTTCTCCGAGTTGATCAAGAAATTTCCCGGAAACTTCTTGACTCTGCGATGGAACCGCTCTCAAAACGGCTCTGTTCGCGTTTTAGACGCAATCTGTGTGCTGTGTGTGCAGTAAACGCGCGGACGCACGGGGAAACGGCGACATCGCATTCGAACCGCATCGAAAGCAACAGTCGCTTCGAAGCTTCCTTGTCGCCGGCGCTCCATTTCTAGAACGCGGAAAGCGCCAACCGCTTCCGTTGGGTTCCAAAGGAATGTTCTAGAAAAGGGGAAACCTTCTACGTTTCATCCATTTCGACTTCATTCTATTTCTTGTTTAGGGCGATTATTTGTCAAGATGAATTTTATTTCGAGAGTTGCTAGAACAAATATGCGATCCTCTCTGGCTAGCTTGGTAGGACGAGGTTGTCTTCGATTATTCGTAGGCTCGCACTCATATGCGCACCATGGCTACTGCCACTGATTACATTGTCGGTATTGATCTCGGTACCACCACTTCCTGCGTCGCTATTATGGAGGTGCGCATTTGCTGCAATGGTTGACGTGTAGGGTTCCCAGGCTCGTGTCATCGAGAACTCCGAGGGTGCCAGAACGACTCCTTCTGTGGTGGCCTTCCTCGAGAACGGCGACAGAGTGGTCGGTATGGCCGCCAAGCGTCAGGCTGTGACCAACCCCAAGAACACCATCTACGCCGCGAAGCGTCTGATCGGTCGTTCCTACGACGACCCCGAGGTCGCCAAGATCAAGAAGCTGGTTCCTTACGAGATCGTGAAGGGCGATAACGGCGACGCGTGGGTGCAGGTCCGCAACCAGAAGATGTCTCCTTCCCAGATCGGTTCCATGGTGCTGGGCAAGATGAAGGAAACGGCTGAGAGCTTCCTCGGCTCCCCCGTGAAGAAGGCCGTCATCACCGTCCCCGCTTACTTCAACGATTCGCAGCGTCAGGCTACCAAGGACGCCGGACGTATTGCTGGACTGGACGTGCAGCGTATCATCAACGAGCCCACTGCTGCCTCTCTTGCCTATGGTTTGGACAAGAAGGACGGTCAGGTGATCGCCATTTACGATCTCGGCGGTGGTACCTTCGATATTTCCCTTCTGGAGATCAGCGGAGGCGTGTTCGAGGTGAAGGCCACCAACGGCGATACGCTGCTGGGCGGTGAGGATTTCGATGAGGCGCTGCTGCAGCACCTGGTGAAGTCGTTCAAGGCGGAGCAGGGCATCGATCTGTCGAAGGATCCGATGGCTATGCAGCGTCTGCGTGAGGCTGCGGAGAAGGCGAAGCGCGAGCTGGATCACCTGAAGGAGACGGACATCAACCTGCCGTACATCACGGCTGACGCCTCGGGCCCCAAGCACATGCAGACCAAGGTGACGCGCGCGCAGTTCGAGAACCTGGTGGAGAGCCTGGTGCAGCGCACGGTGGGTCCTTGCACGAAGTGCCTGAAGGACGCGGGTCTGAACAAGAGCGACATCAACGAGGTGGTGCTGGTCGGTGGCATGTCGCGTATGCCCCGTGTGCAGCAGGTGGTGCAGGAGTTCTTCGGCCGCGCTCCCAACAAGTCCGTGAACCCCGATGAGGTGGTGGCCATGGGCGCTGCCATTCAGGGAGGTGTGCTGAAGGGCGATGTGAAGGATATTCTGCTGCTGGATGTGACGCCTCTGTCGCTGGGTATCGAGACGCTGGGCGGAGTGTTCACGCGTCTGATCAACCGCAACACCACCATTCCTTCCAAGAAGAGCCAGGTGTTCTCCACGGCCGCCGATAACCAGACGGAGGTGACGGTGAAGGTGCTCCAGGGCGAGCGTGAAATGGCTGCGGACAACAAGCTGCTGGGCGAGTTCAACCTGGTGGGCATTCCTCCCGCTCCTCGTGGCGTGCCTCAGATCGAGGTGTCCTTCGATATCGATGCCAACGGTATCGTGAACGTGTCGGCTCGCGACAAGGGCACGGGCAAGGAGCAGTCCATCGTCATTCAGTCTTCGGGCGGTCTGAGCGAGGACGAGATCCAGAAGATGATCCACGAGTCGGAGAGCTTCGCTGACAGCGATAAGAAGAAGAAGGAGATGATCGAGACCCGCAACGAGGCCGACAACCTGATCTACAACACGGAGAAGCAGCTGAAGGAGCACGAGAAGAAGCTGGACGACGCCACGAAGGCTTCCGTGAAGAAGAGCGTGGACGACCTGCGCGAGGCGATGAAGGGCGAGGATGTGGAGGCCATCAAGTCCAAGGTGCAGGCTGTGCAGCAGGAGATCATGAAGATCGGCGAGAAGGTGTACAAGACCGACGCCAACGCCAACGCTGGCGCTGCTCCCAAGGCGGAGGAGAAGAAGGAGGATGTTGTGGATGCCGAGTTCAAGGAGAAGAAGTAAGCGTGTCTTAGTTTGTGTATTGGAGGTTATATCTTTAGCTTTCATGTTTCTTAAACAATCGTATGAAGTCTCGGGTCTTTTCGACCGAAGAGGCGCGTAAGCTCGCTCGTCAGGTGGACAGCGCGCTTCCGAGCCACTTCCATTTCTATCGCTATGGCGACCGAACGACGCAAATCATCCGGTTCTTGATCGAGAACGACATGGACGTCGCGAAGACGGTCGTCGCGATCAAGCAGACGGCGTTGTTCCGCAAGTACTGGCATGCCGACGAAATCACGATCGCGGACGTGAAGAACGCGTTCGCCGAGTGGCACTGCTTCCCCACCGGCGTAACGAGGGACGGGAAGATCGTGTGGTATGTGGACTGCTTTATGACCAGCGCGCCCAAGATGGAGGACTTCATGCTGGTCACGATCTATATGATGGACGATATCCAAAAGAGGCTGTATGAGGGGTGCAAGGCGCTGGGCGTTCAGGAGGCGTACAAGGACTACTGCATTATCGTCAGCGACACGGCGAAAACGAGCATGTCCGCGTTCAACACGGAGCTGAAGAAGTGCGGCACCGATGTGTTCGTCCGCCACTTCCCCGCCTTCATGTCCACGACGGACATCGAGATCAGCGACGATCCGAACTACGCGCCGACCTTTGACTACGATCACGCGGTCTTTTACAACCTGAACACGCCCTTCATCCTCCGCTCGCTGTGGAAGCTCTGCGCGTTTTTCATGCCTGCGCGCTGGGGCTGTATGGTCCAGCTGCTCGGCGCGGAGCAGCTTCCCTCCTCGATTCCCTTGTCTCTTATCCCGAAGCAGTACGGAGGCTCGTTCGACGGCTCGTTCGAAGACTGGCTGAACGAGTGCGCTGCGATGAACGGGTGCAGTCTTCAGGACGAGCCCCGCCAACTGGTGGACCAGCGCGTGCTGGACCAGTTTGGTCAGAACAACGGGATGATCGCCTCCGAAATACCCGATACGGTTCTTCGTGGCTGGCTGTGGAAAATGACGAATGCGGGTCATCGTTGGCACCACTACTACTTCGTGCTGCTGAAGGAGGGGCTTCTGTACTACTTCCGTGATGTGAAGGACGAGGATGCGCAGAACGGTTTCATGCTGGAGAACTGCAAGCTGGTGGTGTGCGAGAAGCACGACGATTTGAAGCGCGAGGGCATCACCTCCCTGACGCTGGCGTCGAATGTCCTCCGATTCCAGAATCCTCCTCGTCTGGAGGAAGGACAGACGGAGGAGACGCGCGGCGAGGAGGCGGCGGGAGAGCCGCACAAGTACTGGTTCATTCTCCGCACGCCCTCTCGCGACTATGTGCTGGCGTGTAACACGGTGGGACAGCGCTCGCAGTGGATGTTTGCACTGAAAACGGTGATCAAGGCGGCGGACGAGAAGGCGGAGAGTGTGTTGAATTGCGAGTCAAAGTGATGATGTCTGTTTTTTATCGTAATGAGTTTTGGGGGTCAACACGGGATATGCTAAAAGCAATCAAGGGAACACCATTCGGTTATGAAGGACGCCGCACACATTTTGTTATTCTATTCAAGGCGGCGCGACGACAAGCGGATCATCGTATCTACATTTCAGTATTTTTTATTTCCGATGAAGAGCATTGCACTCCTTTGCGCTATTGCCGTTGCCCTCGCCATTAACAACGTTGGTATCTTGTTATCTGCATAATGGACAGGGAATGGGCCTCAAGCCTCAGATGGGTTTCAACACCTGGAACAAGTTCGGCTGCAACATCAACGAGAAGCTCGCCAGAGACACGGCGGACGCCATTGTGGAGGCGGGTCTCGACAAGCTTGGCTACATTTATCTGAACCTTGATGACTGCTGGCAGGTGGCCCGCGACAACAACAGCAAGATTGTCGTGGACAACAACTTCCCCTCTGGCATGAAGTCTCTGGCTGACTACGTGCACTCCAAGGGCCTCCTCTTCGGCCTTTACTCTGATGCTGGATACAAGACTTGCGCTGGAAGACCTGGCTCCCTCGGCTACGAAGAGATCGACGCCAAGACCTACGCCGAGTGGGAGGTCGACTACCTGAAGTACGACAACTGCAACACCGACGGTACGATCCCTGAGCACCGCTACCCTGTTATGACCAAGGCCCTTAGCGAATCGGGTCGTGACATCTTCTTCTCCATGTGTGAGTGGGGCGTGAACAACCCTGCTGAGTGGGCTCGCGCTGTGGGTAACAGCTGGAGAACTACCGGTGATATTGGTGACAACTGGGGCAGCATGATTCAGATTGCGATGATCAACGAGAAGCTGTGGCGCCGCGCGGGTCCTGGTGGCTGGAACGACCCCGATATGCTGGAGGTCGGTAACGGCGGTATGACCTACGAGGAGTACAAGACGCACTTCTCTCTGTGGTGCTTGATGAAGGCTCCTCTTCTCATTGGCTGCGATCTCACCAAGGCTTCTGCGGAGACTCTTGAGATCCTCGGCAACAAGGAGGCCATTGCTGTGAACCAGGATGCTCTGGGCGTCCAGGGTCACCGTGTGTGGAGCGACAAGGGCGGAAACAAGGAGGTTGATGGCGACGTGCCCGAGGGCGACCTCGAGGTTTGGGCTGGTCCTCTGATGAGCGGTCAGTTTGCTGTCATTCTGTTGAACAAGAGCGACAAGACTGCCGAGATCACCGCCGAGTTCGCTGACTGCGGCCTGAGAGCCAACGACAACGCCATCGTGCGCGACATCTGGACTCATGAGGATGTGGGCAGCTTCACCGGCAAGTACACCGAGAAGGTGCCTTCTCACGGCGTGCAGTTCGTCATTATGACCCCCGTGCTGAACTAAGCGTTGTGTTTGTTGGAGATGTCGTTTTTCGTGATTACTCGTCAAGGAGTGGTGAGTGCTCTTCATTGAGTAATTGAGTATTCTTCATCGAGCGATTGAGTTCTTCATCGAACAATTCTGAATACTCTTCATTGAAAACACCCTCCACTGAACACACACCTCCAATTAATATCGAAAAACAAACACACCACAACGATTCCACCTTCGGCTTCTTCTCCACCTCTTCTTCCGTCTTCTGCACTCTCTTGCGATGTCTTCGGAGATGCTTGCCCTCGGGGAAGAGGAAGTCCGGCAATTCGTTCACCTTGCTGTTGTTCCTCAAGTACTACACGTCATCGGCCTCAGCCAACTCCCACGTTAAACGAGATGTCACAGTCCTGCGTGTTGTCAAAGTGCTACCCATCAATCCACTCGCACTCGCCTACGGAGAGCAACGACGTCTTGAACTGCCTCGTCGCCGCCGTGAAGTCCAGCGTCGTCTCCGCGCTGTCCTTCTTCGGCGTGAACGCGATGTAGAACTGCTTGCAGAACGGACGGTCCGGCTATGAGTCACTTCCTTCGCCCACTCGCACCGGCGCGAACGACTTCGGCAGGAGGTGGGTTGTGATGGCGTGCGTGTTCTCCAGAACGGGCACGATCTTGCGGATCTGACTCTCCACGTAGCCGTACCAGGCGTTGAAGTCGTCGGTGTTGGTGGCGGTCACTTCCACCTGGATGTAGTGCTTGTACTCCTTGAAGAAGGGCACCTCGCGGAACAGCTCCGACCACTTCTATCCGTCACGCCACACGCCACACACCACCTCCTTGTCCTGCATGATCTTCGCCACGATGTCACGACCTCGCGCGAACTCGCGCGTCATGATGTCCCGCGTGCTCGTCATCACCGTGTACGTCGAGTTCTGCGAGGGGTAGCACGGCGTGAGGATGGGGAAGAGGTCGTTGCGGTCCTTCTCCACCTTCTCCGGATTCCACACGTTGATCTCCTGGTCCAACTCCGGCTTCGACTCCACGTTCCGGATCAGCACGGGCTTCGGCCACTTCCACTCGGCGAAGATGCGGAAGCAGTGGTAGAGCACCACGGCGGGCGCTGCTTGCGGGTACAGCATGGAGGCGTAGGCGCAGAGCAGCGAGCAATTCACACCTCCCAAGTACCCCATCACGTTCTTGTACAGGCCGCGACGCTACGGAGTGAGAGCGAAGAACAGTCCGTACGCGGGCCCAGTAACGGAAGGCCTTGAGAACCTGGAGGAATGTCTAGATCAGAGGGGAGAAAAAAACGTACAGATCGGTTCGGAACCGACGCCAGAATCGTGTCGGTCACACGACGACCGTTGAGGGAGCGCACCGTCTTTTCATCGACATTCTTGAGGTTGTTGTCGTCCAGGATATTGAAGTCCTATTCTTCAAACGTAAAAGCAGCAATTACGAGAGGCAAACGAGACGTGTAGCGGGCAATCGGAGCGTACGACAAATCGAACTCAATCCCACCGTACTTCATCGTGATGATGGGCACGAACCTATACCATCACGGAAAGAAAGGAGGGGAAACGCGTCGGGAATGACGCTCAGATCGGAGACGCCGGGATTGTTCTTCAAACGGGCGCCCGCAATTTCGAAAAACTCTTCTCTCGAAACGTATTCCGGTCCCACACACATCCTACGAGTAACAGCAGCACAACGCGCACACGTATCGACATCCGCGGAGGGCTCGTTGATCTTCATGCGGAACGATCCGAACGTGTACAGACTCGCAAGCTCCTTCGGGGTTTGATTCGTAAACGCGTTCTGCGGCTCACGAGAGTCAACCATCGCAATACCTTTGCAGTCAATATATCGCGCACGCTGTCCCGGCATATGTTCTGAAGGGATTCGAGCAGCTCCTCACGATGCGCCACTTCGTCTTGGTTCTCATACAAACCCAATGATCTGCAGATAATAGGGGCAGCGCGATTTCACCTGAGATATGCCTCGAGAGCGGCCGACTTCTGAATCTCCGCGGGCGTGGGAGGAGCCGTGCTCAGCGGCGTCATGTCGGCTTCGATAATCACGCTCATGCTTCGTGGGTGGTGTCAATCAAATCGCACTCCAAGACGACAGGTTTTGAGAACTGGCAGCAATCAACGGAATAACCGCGGTTTGGCCGGCGTTGCAACGACCGAATAGAACTACTCTTTCGTAGGATAATCGCCTCAATTCAGTTGCTGGTCACTATTCTATGAGTGTGGAGAAGAAACCGCTGAAATATTACCAAGAGTGAGGTGTGTCCTGTTCCTTGTCATGTACAGCAAGCTCTTCGTGGGTGGTCTTTCCTTTAAAACAACGGACCGTTCGTCGTTCCCATCTTTTCTTGACGCGTAGACTCGCTTGGGAAGTACTTTTCCCGGTTCGGCGCTGTGAAGCAGGCAAATGTGATGAAATATACAGATCGCCAGGTGTCGCGCGGATTTGGCTTTTGCATATTCGAAAACCCTCAATCGGCGGAACTCGCCATGCGGACGAAGGTGCACACCATCGACGGAAGAAAGGTACTGCCTATTGTCGAGCGTGACGATTTCAGGTGGATGTGCGCTGGGCTCTTCCCAAGGAAATGGCTCCTCCTCCACAGTCGGCAGGTACGTGCGGCTCTTCCAACTGATAGCGTAGGCGACCAGCAGACAAAGCCGATCACGCGGAAGGTGTTTGTTGGGGGTCTCAGTGTGGATACGACGGATGGTCGTCCTATTCTCGTTTCCTCATCTGTAGAGGACTTGCTCAAGTATTTCAGCAAATTCGGCGAGATCGAAAGCGCGAGCGTCATGTACCATCACGACAAGCGCCATAGTCGCGGCTTCGGCTTCGTGCTCTTCCGCAACGGCTCCAGCGTGAACGAGGTGATGCAGAGAGGTCCCCACGTCATCTGCGGGAAGACAGTGCCTCCTCTCCTCCTCCCTCACGTTTAGGTCGACGTGAAGAAGGCGTATCCTCGTGACGACGCGCAGCAGGGAGACGGCGCGGAGAGCCAGATCGAGCCGGCGCCGCGCATGAGTCTGGGCACACCGCAGTCGAAGCCGAAGCGCGTGCCGCATGCCGAGTCCTCGCAATCCCCGCGGGTGGAGGAGTACCCGACGATGGTGCCGCTGTACCCCGTGACGGACCGTCTTCCGGTCAGCGCCATGCGCGAGGCGCGCGACGCGCTGCCGCTGGAGTTCTTCGACGAGGAGGACAACAACCCGCTGCCGAACACGTACACGCACGGCGGCTTCGGCTTCCCCTCGCCCTCGTACGGGTACTTCCGTCCCGACTACACGCACTTCGACACGCTGTACGCGGGGTCGCCGATGACGCCGCAGATGCAGGGCGGCGACGGGCGCGATGCGGCGCCGTACTTCTTCACGCCCACGGAGAAGTACAACGCCTTCGAGGAGGACTGGAACGTGAACGCGCGACCGCTCTACAACCCGCCCTTGTTCTTCGACGGCAGAGGCGCCGTTGGCGTTGTTCGCGTCTGTGACCTGTAGACGCGACGATCGCCCCCGCAGCTGGACTCCTTCTCGGGCGAGCAGAGCCGCGGGTTGTTGTCGCACCATGACTCGCTGTCGTCGTCCCAGGCGAAGCGTGGCGGGTACTACCCCTCGCCGATGGAGCCCGCGTCCCAGCGCGATGTGTCTCTGTTCGACTCCATGGGGTCCCAGCCGCCCACCATGCTGGTGTCGCCGAGAGAGCCGCCGCGCCGCTATAGCGGTCTGTTCGGAGAGGATGTGGAAGATGCAATCCCGCAGAGACAGTTCTTTTCAAACGGAGGGCGTCTGAGCGGGGACGAGCACAAGGACTACGACGAGATGCCTCTCTTCCAGTCCGCGCACGGATTTGACGAAGATGCTCGTTTTGACTTCTCCGCGGCGCCGACGCATTCGTCCTTTACGTGGTCGCGATTCGATGATAACAACGGAGAGGAGATCGACTCCATTATGTAAGGGCTGTGGCGACTGTCGAGCGTAGGAATGATTCTCTGAAGAACCGCACCTATAGCAAGAATAGGAGATCCAAAAACCATCTCTTAGTTTCCTCCGGATCGGGTAGGGTGTGCGGCGTGGTGTTTACGGCGAAGCCAATCTTTCGAGAGAGCAGCTGGACCGAGAGGAGCATTTAGATGTGTAGCTTAGTAGTGGCCATTTCTTTTTGGAAATTTTGATAGTGGTTTTGCTTGTTGCAAAGGGAAGACTTGTCATGCTGGAACACAAAGCGCAATTACGGTTAATCGCGAATCGTGGGGGAGTTCTACAGAACACCTCTCTCGCTTGAAATGATCCATATTAAGGGATTCTTACATAGTAATGAGCAGTGCTGCGGATTCTACCACAACAACGGAAGGAGGAGCCCCGCGTATGACCCCTCTTGAAAAGTATTCGGGCTTCTTCGGACCTTGAGGCATTAGGTATAAGCTTGTTTTCCTTGGAGATCCTGGCGTCGGCAAGACGTCCATTATCACTCGTTTTATGTACGATACATTCGATGCGGCGTATCAGGTGGGTTTTGCCTCTGCGAGGCGTCACGCCGTAGGCTACGATTGGAATCGATTTTCTCTCAAAGACCATGTATTTAGAGGATCGTACTGTGCGTCTTCAACTGTGGGACACTGCGGGCCAGGAGTGCGTCTCGTTCGTTGCGTCGCTAATGCGTAGACGTTTTAGAAGTCTCATTCCCAGTTATATTCGCGACTCTAGTGTAGCTGTTATTGTATATGATCTCACCAGTGCGTACTGACGCTTTCGCTCACGGAGTAGACCGCACATCCTTCGAAAACACGCGCAAATGGCTAAATGACGTGCGCAGCGAGAGAGGAGAGGATGTCGTCATCATTCTTGTCGGCAACAAAACGGATCTCTCCGACTCGAGGTCCGTGCTCACCCAGCATCTCACCTCTAGACAGATCTCCACGGACGAGGGTGGCGCCCTGGCGAAGGAGCTCGGTGTTCTCTTCATCGAGACGTCGGCGAAGTGCGGATACAACGTGAGCGCTCTCTTCAGAAAGGTGGCGACTGCTCTCCCCGGCGAGGACAAGGCCAAGAAGGAGGGAGAGGACGGCAATAAATGTGGGGCTGGGCGAAGTGAATGAGGTGTAGTTATCAAGATCAACGTGGAGTCGAAGAACACGGAAGCTGCCCAGGCCGGAGGTTGCAGCTGCTAAGCATGCTGTGTTTGTTGGAAAGGAATCGTGTCACGTTGTCGTGTCGGAGATGGGCATTCTATTGTAATTCCGTAATCATGGATTCCTTGCTGGACCAGATCAGTTGGGACGTGATCATCACGATTCTGCCCTACTGCGACCCCCTTTCCGTATTGACCCAGTTGGGTTGCTCTCTCCACCCATATTCACACGTAGGGGCACTGAACCACTATTATCGATCCACAATTCTCGGTTACGACCGTCTTTGGAAGGATCAGTGTATTCGTGTCGCTTTTGTGCGTCCTTTCCGACGACTAGATTGGATTTCGAGAGAAACTGTTTAAGGAGGCGTCGTGGCTCAGCAACTATCGCTACTACACTCTCCATGTGCTGCCTCCGAGAGCGTATTCCTTTCCCTCCCATTCCACGTAGATGGCTGAACACAAAGTATGTGAAACGGTGCTGCAACTGGAAGGAGTAGGGGTTTCGGGGATCATCGATCCTAGGTACTACAACATTCTTCTGTTGAGCGGCATTGGGGACGGCAGAGAGGCCATTCTGCAAACGAAGAAGGCGCACTCCTATTCCGTCGATATACACAGTCAATTCAGCCACAACACAGGCCTCTTCAAAAAGACGGTGCTCATCGGACGGCGGAGGTACAACCTCACCGGGTTCTACTACCATCTCCTTCTGTAGGTGATGTCTCTCCGCTGATGAGAAGATCCTTCCCCAACTTCTTCCCCTCCTTCCCCCTGTCAGACAGCTACCGCGACATTGTGCTCTGGATCATCGACGCGTCGCGAAACGAGTCCACCGTTCTCTTTGAGGGGAACAACGAGCTCGCCGACACGATATACAATCAGCGCTACTACCACTACTCGCGGAAGTGCCTTCATTCCGTATTTCGATGTCTGGCCGTTCACTGTAGTTGCTCTCCGGAATCGCTCCCTGGATCCCCCTTATCGTAGTAGTGACCAACCAGCAGCGGCAGCACGCCATGTCGAACGTGGAGATCATTCAGTGTTTGAGGTTGTGGAGGGAGCATCGCATGTGGGGACTATTCTCGCGATTCACTGTAGATGGCGGCTCTATTCCTTTGACGGGAGCGAAGAGGCGATTAGTGCGCTGTACACGCACTGCACGAATGAGTTGCATCGGTTGATGTACCGCTTGACGAACACAATTGCTTGATGGCGGGTCTTTGTTGCAAATGAGGTAGCTTGCTGTCGTTCCATTGCTGTAATGCTAACATCGAATGCCCTTCCTATGCTGCAAAGGCCATTCACTCGTCACAAATGCAATCCCTCCTTTACCACAAATGCAATCCCTCCTTTACCACAAACACACCACTTCTATCATACATTCGGATACTTTGGCGCTTGAGAAGCAGCGGAAGACGCGAATTCCTTAAGATATGGTATATTTGAAATGACCGGACCGACCACGGGAATCTGCACATCAGTGAAACGAGGAACAGACCACCTGACGAAGCATTCCCAGCGCCATGGGGAAATAGGAGCCGAAGAGACGGACCATGCCATACAACTCGAGCGCCATGCCGCAGATGGGCCAGCGGCACAGGACAAGGAAGATGCCACCGAAGAAGCTCGCAACGCCTTTCCACTTCTACAGTTCATACGGAACAGAATCGACAAACTTGCGAGTACTCGAAGGGGTTGAAAAACGCGAGACTTCGCATAAAACCAAAGATGAAAGGCAGTCCTCTAAACGTGATACACACCCGAAATGCACGTGCCCGAGGAAGAGGATATTTCCCATCGCCAGCAGCACGGGATCAAACAGGAGGACAACGCCAAGCACCAAAACGATGGTTCCTGCCGCGAGCAGAATGATACCGATCTTGCGGTTGTCCGAGAATAGACTTTCAATCCCTGGAATCATTTCCTGGAGAAATGGAGCTCAAAAGGAAAACGGGCGTTTCATCCATGCGATTCGTGCGAAAAGCAGCATAGAAGCTTAGTCTACGGGGTTCCCATTGAAATGAGTGCAACGAACACTATTTCTATTCCCAAATCGGTAGTCCTTGTGCAGTGGTTGGTGATCGGAAGGAGTACGAGGAGTATCAGAAGAACAAAGCGGAATACGCTGCCACACTGAAGAAGATAAATGACCTGGAACTGAGCACTGCCGAGAATAAGTGTGATTTGCTGGACTCCTCTCACTGCGCTAGGGACGTGCTGGACACACTCAGCGGTATGGAGACAGATCGTCGCTGCTTCCGCGTCGTCGATTCGGTTCTCGTTGAGCGCAATGTGGGCGAGGTGAAGGAAGCCTTGGAGACGGAGAAGCAGAATGCATGAGTTGCACGTGCTGTTTCATCTGCAGATGATGGTTCTGATGGGCCAGTTGAACACGCGCTCAAGAGAATTGGAAAAGGCAGTACTGGCGTTTGAGGTGTGCGTTTTGCAGTGCGATGAGACGTAGACGAAGTACCACATTTCGAGAAGTGCATAAAGGGGAGCAGACGGGTTATACTATGTTCTTTTCCTTGTTTGTTCGGTGTTCAAGCAACGAAGTGCTCTCCAGAGGCAGAAAGGAGGATTCCACGACACGCTCTCCACTCTGTTTGAAGTAGTTGAGGAGCTGCGTGATGGTGATAAGGAATCGTTGGCGATTCCGCCGTGACTCGCATAACCACCACCAGATTGTTTCAAATAGCAGATTGATTACAATATGGTAGGTGTTATTGTGATGTGGGTGCTGTGAATATGCCGTTGTGAGTGTATAAGAGCTAACCTCGTTGTAGTCTTCCAACGGAAAGAAGGTGAGTCGTGGAACGATTCCATTGATGCATTTAGAAGTGGAATAAGGGAAAGGTGAGAGATACCGTGAACAACAAGGTGTACTTCGAGAAGGCCGATTACGACAAGCTCCTCGCCGAAGTCCCTAAGGTAAGCTTTGCTTTTGGAGCGATGAGGCGCAGATGAAGCTCATTACCGTCTACGGCATTGTGGATCGTCTGAAGATCAATGGTTCCTGCGCTCGTGCCGGAATCCGCGAACTTGTCAAGCAGGGCAAGATCGTGGAGGTGTCCAAGCGTGGCCACTTCATTCTTACTCGTAAGGCTGTTTGGTAGCGGTGAGTGCTAGGTAGCCAATAAGCGGTGAAAAGACTGTAATCATCAGGATGAGCTGAGATTGAAACACTCGTCTCTTTGTTGAACAAACATCGCAGCTCTTTTCGTAGGGAGCCGACGGCTTGGCGCCGTACTCGGACCAGGAACCGTCGTAGACACAGACACTTCCCTCCTGGTCACGATTCAGCAAATGGGCAGCAAACACGCCCGCACATGCCGTATTTCCAGAGCCGCACCTACACAGTCATCGCAACGCCCATTCCAAACGAGAACACGATGCGCTCTTTGCGCTGCAAGTCCACGCCGTTCGCCTCGAAGAGAGCACGAATCTCCTCGCGAGGACGGAACGCAAAGTTCTTGGCAGGATCGACCAGGCACGAGAAGGGAAGACTCTTGCTTCCAGGCATGTGTCCGCACGTCAAGCCAGGGCGAGGCTCCGGAACCACACCGTCGAAGCGCGGCTTCGGACGCGTGTCGACGACGGTCATATCCGTCTTCCCGTGCTTGTACGCGTCGATCAGGTCCATAACCTCGTCAAACGTGCACACCAGCGAGTAATCAGGCTTCACGTAGAAGTGGCCCTTCTCCTTCACGTCAAGGCCGTTGCCGCTTTCCGTCGGCCGCTTCTCCGCCAGCCAGCGAGGGAAGCCTCCGTTCAGCACGTACACCTTCGCCTTCTTGTTGAACAAACGGAACATCCACCATGCGCGAGTCGCACTAAACAGGCCGTGTGTATCGTACCTACGAATGACCCCCATGGACTGCAGCCAACACAACAATCTCGTCGGTGTCGTTCAGACCCATGTCCTCCACGCACTGCTTAAAGTAAGGTGCCGTCGGAAGCATATGGGGCAGCTTGAGCTGACAATCGGACACGGCGTTGATATCGAAAAACTGAGCTCCCGGAATGTGTGTCTATAGTGGTGAGAGTGTAGCCAAGTAACTACTTCCGTGAACTCGCGATGCGCCTGTCTCTTCGGGTCCAAATGAAGAGTGGCGTCCAAAATACGGACCTTCCCGATGCGTTCTTCCACCCACTGGGGATCCACGAGTCCTGGGAGTGAGATTCCGGAATAGTGTTTCTACCATCGGCCGGCGTGTAGGAAGCAAAGGAGCGAACGAGCGCTTGCTTAGCGCACTTTTGAACGATTAAACGAGAAGCGGGGAGCATAATTGTGTGCCTCTAGGGTTGGCAACAAACAGCCCTACACTATTGCCGTTCTCGGAGTAACTGCTCGAGCAGTTCGATGCACTGCTGCTGTTTGTTGATGATCGTCTCCTGCGTCGTGATCTGATTCACCATCGTCTCTTTGATGTTGAGAATCTCGTTGTGGATGAACACCTTCAGGTCGTCGATCATGGGCTGAACGACCTCCCTCAAGCAGCTCTCAACCCCCTCGCTGTTTCTCGGTATTGCAGTTGGCGACTGGGGAGTGGAGTGAGACGGGCTCAGCGTTCGTTTTCTGTCCCCGTCGGAGAGCTGCGGTGATGATGCGTTTTGCATTGCTGGGGAGAGGGGCTGTTGTATTGTTGGGGATAATTGCGGTTGCATTGTCGGAGTGAAGGATTGTTGCTGCTGTACTGGAGTGAAAGGCTGCTGCTGCTGCTGCACTGGAGAAAACTGTTGCTGCACTTCTGGAACGAGATCCCGTTCTGGAGAGTAATGCGGTTGCAATCTCGGAGTGAAGGGTCGCTGCACTTCTGGACTCGGAACCTGCTGCTTCTCCATCACTCGCTTCACTGGCGTTGTCTCCACAGAACGGTCCACTCCGCTGGAAAGAACGCGCTGAAACTGGACACTCGTGCACGGCTTCTCCAAGCTCTCCGCCAACACCAGCTCGTTCATATTTGCTGTGTGAAGCAATCCCAAAATCTCTGTGTCGATGATGAGCGCGATCACGCTTCCATTGAAATCGCACGATATGATCGGCTTCTCTGGACTGTACGTTCCTTCAATTCTACAACTAAGGAGTCAAAACGAGTGCCACCTCAGCGAGGTCAGATTGAGCAACTCAACTGATCTGTCTGTGTAGAGAACTCCGTAGTTGCACGGACAATGAATCGGCTTTATCATTCGCAGAGGCTTCTTCCTCGATTCCAGAATCTCCATGTACTAGGATGAACAGCACGAATAATCGCAAACTCGCTTGATTCCCGGGTAGATGCGGAAAATGGATCCACTTTGGGACGTGGCAAGGAAGCTGTTGTTGCTTTGGCAAATACTGAGCAAGCACTACCATAAAGAGCGATAGACACAGCATACCTCATGTGCAATCTGACAAAGGACGTTGAATACGCGCTTTTGCACATTCACTTCGATAACATGCCCTTGCGACGTGCCCACGTAGAGCAGCTGGTTCTCTGCCTCGCAAACGCATGTAATGCTGCAATCCGGAATCCGCTCATTGACGATGGGATATCCGAATCCCGCCTTGGATACAGGCCACACCTATATATTACAGCTCACAGTGAATAGGGACTCGCATGGTTCCCTCCTCGTCGCCCGTAAAGACAAAGCGACTTCCCATGAGAACACACCCGCAGGTAATTCTGCCTATGCGTAACGCAGAGCAATAGGCACTACATGGTTTTTCCTCTCCAAGCCCATTCACCGTGTTCATGACCGTTTCCTTTTTGCTGTTTTGCAGGTAGATTTCACCGCTGTCGGAGCATATCAAAATGTAGTTGTCTACGAATGACTGGATTCATCCGCTCCCACTGTTGTGGTTCCAATTCAGTGCTGTCGTTGTGCTGGCGGGAATGGGGAGTGTCCGCAAGCAGTGAAATGCAGTGTCAACCACCCAGAAACGCGTATCGGACCCGGAGGTGCACAGCATGTACTGGTTCATGGGTCCAAACGCAAGCGGAGTGAAATCGATGCGGAGTGAATAGGATATGACATAGGGTGACTCATTTGCAAAAGCGAAAAAGAGACTCTGTTTCGTTTGGCACATACTGGGTTACAGCGCATGGACAATCATCCAAGAATCGTTTTTTCCGGTAAGCAGCACGTCCCGCACATCGTGGAGAAGAACAGCGTGTAGCTCGTATTGTCGTCATCCTTCACCCTTTAGTCTGAATGCAGTCGAAACCGTTGTCACTACTCCTTACGGTCTGCCTAAAGAGTGCTGTGATGCTTCATCGTTGCTCCACACTGTTTTTGCAGTGGTGCTGGGCTAACGCGTAGGTTGAATCGTCGCTGAGTCTCAGTACCCACGACCTTGTTGCCAGTGATAATTTGGACGTGCCCTTCCAATACGATCAATTGCCAAGTCTCTGTTCGATGGACGTGACCTCTTGTCTCCTTCCCGCACCGCAGCAGATGAAGGACGAGGACTGCAAAGCCTTCGTGAAGCGAGATGACACGTTCCTGGAAGAGGACGTCCGAGAAGTCCCTCTCAACATGGACATCGCTAAGAACTCGACCTCCTTCAATCGTCGTTTCACCAAAGCTGGAGTGGATTGCGTAAAGTGGGGTTCACGAGTAGGTGCGCGGAGATATCCACAACCAGCCGATGCTTCCCGGCGGACTCACGCTGATCGAGAAGATGGGAATCACAACAGAGGACACAAAGGAGGAATCAACCGATTTCTTCCTCTCTACGAAGAACGCCACGTCGCTTCTTCAGTGCACAGGACAGAGTTGTTCTCAAGGTAGTCCGTGCGTTTCTGAAACGAACTCGTAGATGATCATGAATACAAGCTGGAGTGCGGACTGGAGCCCGTGTTCACGGACCCCATCCCCGACCTCACGATCGAGCGTCTCACGGAGGAAACGGAGTGCTACGCCTCGGACTACGCTCCCTCGCAGTCGCTCGATGATCTCCTGAAGCCCTTCTCAGCCCAGGCGCCGTTCAGCGCGTTCTTCGACCAGACCGACGCCAACGCGCCTGCCACCCTCTCACAATCGGCGGGAGACGCCAACACGCCTGCCATCATCTTGCAATCAGAAGAAGGCACGGAGACACCCACCACCCTCTCGCAGGCAAAGACAGCCTCGCCTCAGAAGGAGAAGACGCTTCAGAGAGCGGACTCGGTCGCCACGTGGTCGCCGGAGGAGCTGCAGCAGCAGACGCAGAAGCTCCTCTCCACGCCCGTGGCGACCAACCAGAACTTCGTGCAGGACGTGAAGAACCGCCTGAGCGCGGCGCCGACCAAAACGTGGGGCATCGTGGACAACTCGGACGTGTCGAACTTCCGCCAGCTGCTCCCTCACATGGCGCAGGAGTTCCCATTCGAGCTCGACGACTTCCAGAAGCGCGCGGTGCTCCACCTCGAGCGCGGCGAGTCGGTGTACGTGTGCGCGCACACCAGCGCGGGCAAGACGGTGATCGCGGACTACGCCATCTCGCTGTGCCAGTCGCACATGACCAAGTGCATCTACACGTCGCCGGTGAAGGCGCTGTCCAACCAGAAGTACCACGACTTCAAGCAGAAGTACGAGGACGTGGGCATCATCACGGGCGATGTCTCGGTGAACCCGGAGGCGGGCACGCTGATCATGACGACGGAGATTCTGCGCTCCTCGCTCTACAACGGCGCTGACGTAATTCGCGACGTGGAGTGGGTGGTCTTCGACGAAGCGCACTACATCAACGACGCGGACCGCGGCGTGGTGTGGGAGGAAAGCATCATTCTCCTGCCCGACCACGTGAACATGATCTTCCTCTCCGCCACGACGCCCAACGTGGTGGACATCGCCGACTGGATCGGGCGCACGAAGCAGAAGAAGGTGTTCATCATGTCCACACAGTACCGTCCCGTGCCGCTCGAGTACAACCTGCTCTACAAGGGCAAGACCACCTGCGTGGGCGACGGCGAGCGGCGTGAGGCGTAGGTGAAGGACGTCAACAACAAGTTCTACCCTGACCGCATCCGCCTGCTGCACGGACACGGCGCGAACGAGACGTCGAAGGACAACGAGCCGGTGGTGAGTGCGAGTGGGAGCGGGGTGTGGACGTGAGGCGTAGGCACGCTGTGTCCCAACCGGAAGGAGATCGAGAGCATCATCAAGACGGTGAAGGACAAAAACGACATGCCCGTATGGGGGATCCCTCGTTTTTCAATCCTAGTGCATCGTGTTCACGCTAGGTCGCCAGATGTGCAACGACTCAGCCAAGCTCGCGGCGTCCGCACGCTTCCTCTCGCCGAAGGAGTCCAACTACGTGCGCGCGTTCTACACGAAGTGCATCGCGAACCTGCGCAAGGAGGACCGTGGACTGAGTCAGGTGCAGGAGGTGCTCAACTTGCTCGTGACGGGCGTGGGCGTGCACCACGCGGGTCTGCTGCCGCTGCTGAAGGAGATCATCGAGATGCTGTTCGCCAGCGGATACATCAAGTTGTTGTTCGCCACGGAGACGTTCGCTGTGGGCATTAACATGCCCGCCAAAGCTGTGTGCTTCTCGGGACTGGCGAAGTTCGACGGCGTCGGACGTCGCTTCTTCCTCTCCTCCGAGTACGCGTTCAGTGATCCATGATCATCATAGATTCACGCAGATGGCTGGACGCGCGGGTCGTCGCGGCAAGGACCAGCAGGGCGACGTGTTCATGTTGGTGCGCGACCTGCCGTGTGTGAGCGTGATCATGAACATCATCCAGAAGTCCTCCGACCAGGTGAAGTCGCGCTTCCGAACCAGTTATTCGATGATCCTGAACATCATCCGCGTGCAGGACCTGTCGCTGGAGAACATGCTGAGTCACAGCTTCCTGGAGGTGGTGCGTCTGCGCGAGCTCGACCAGATGCAGTACGGCGAGGTGGGAGCGGGGTGACGAGATGACGCGTAGAAGGTGAAGGTGATCGACAAGGTGCTGGCGCGCTACGAGGGGCTGCTGATGGAGTGCACGCACACCAACTCGATTCAGCAGATAATCGACGACTACGACACGGAGATGAAATATCGCAGGGATTTCTGGAACACGGCGTTTAGCAAATACAACGCAACGGAGAGCAAGAAGAAGAAGGAAGAGCCACTGGTGAAGGGGCGTTTCATCGTGGCGGACGTGAACTTCATCGGACGAGACAGAATGACGCTGGTGGAGACGGCGTGTGCAGTGATCAGCACAAACAAGGACAGAATCACTGTGCTTGCGCACATGCCCTACGTAAGAAAACCCTCCTGTTTCTGACAACCAGGTGGCGTCGGTGCCTGAGCATCTGGTGGCGTACTTCACGCCGCGTGTGGAAATCGGTTCGCTCCTGGGTCGTTACATCCGCGTGAACAACGAACACCTCTTCGTTACCTCGATTCCTTTCTGCGTACGCCTCGCACGCGCCTCTCATCGCTAGAACCTGCGCGCTGTGTTGAAGCGGAGAGCGTTGGTCGCGTCGACGCAGGGCGCGATGGGTTCCCTTTCGATCGCGCAGCTGGTGACCTCTATCGCCCAGGACATGCCTGGAGTGTACGCGAGCGTGACGTCGGGCAACCCGCCGTGTCTGTCGGAGAGTTTGAAGCTGCGCGTGGCAGACAGCGCGTTCGGCGAGATGGAGAACAAGGAAGAGGTGTTGAGCGTGATCGCGATCATTCTGGAGCTGCACGCCAAGCGCAACGAGATGAAGGAGGAGATGTCGGCGGAGAAGCTGGGTTTGCTGCCCGAAGTTCACTCACGCATCGCCGTGCTGAAGAACCTGGACTTTATCGACGAGGACGAGATGGTGACGCTGAAGGGACGCTGCTGCTGCTTTGTGGGCAAAGGAGGCGAGAGTGACGCGTAGGTGGAGGGCGGAAACGAACTGCTGGCGATGGAGCTGGTGTTCGAGAACGTGCTGGAACCGTTGTCGCCTCCGGAGCTGGCGGCGGTGATGAGTGCGTTGATCTTCGAGAGAGAGAACAGCGGCGACGTGGTGATTCAGAACGCGGCGCTGCGGAAGCTGGTGGAGAAGATGGAGACGATCGTGACGCGAATCTACGAAGTGGAGAGCGCGTGCGGCCTGGACAGGGACCTGGACGAGGAGAAGAAGTGCATTCACAGCGACTTCATGGAAGTGGCGTACAACTGGTGCAAGGGTCTGACCTTCGCCACGGTGATGAGCAAGACGAACCTGGACGAGGGCTTCGTGGTGAACCAGCTGCTGAGGACGGTGGCGATGATCCGCAAGATTGGCATCGTTGCGAACGAGATCGGCAACCCGTCTCTGAAGTACAAGTGCGAGGAAGCGGAGCAGGCGATGCTACGCGACATCGTGTTCACGCCGTCCTTGTATCTCATCGAGTGATGTCTTTGTTGATAACGCGAAGTCAATGACCACGTCAACACTTCATTCAACAAACACACGGCAGATCATACGTTAGAAAACAACCGAAAGGCAGCGTGATCTGGATAACGAATACAATTACACTTCCATCATGGACAAATCAATCTGACCGTTGTGCTCCGGCTTCGGAGGCGCGGCAGCCTTCGTCGCCTTCGGGCGGACGGGCAGTTGCTTCTTCTCCAACTTCGTGTGGTTCGCGATGTACGCTAAAACGCCAAGAATAACAGCTATGACAAGAATGCCCAGGAAGACCCAGACCAAAAACCAGTAACTGGGACAGGACTTGTACGTGAAGTTCGCTCCCTCCTGGATGATCGACTTCCCGTTGTAGAACAGACTGATCGGCACGTCGGACTTCCCGTTCCACACGAAGCTGCCCGTGTGCTGCCAGTTCCACTCCTTGCGGTCCACCAGCTTCGGACCGTCGCACAGCAGGTGCGTCTGGTTGATCACCTTCGCCTTCGTCGCGGGGAAGTCGCCGAACTGGCACGACAGCGAGATCGAGTCGGAGCGCGGGAAGCCGTGACCCACCATCAGGATCTCCTGCGGCATGTCCTCGTTGCACGCGATGTCGGGCAGCACGCGCGTCACCGTGGGACAGGTGCTGTTGCTCAGCTTGCCCCACACCGTGTTCAGGTGACTGTAGTCCGTCGCCAGACTGAAGTAGTCGTCCGCGGGCGACGACGCGATCTGCTTGAGGTCGTCCTCGTAGTAGGAGGCGGCGCCCACACCGATCACGTAGATCTGAATGTCGTCCGCCTTCGCCGCGTTGGCCTTCTCGATGGCGTACATGTTGCACTCGTGCGGGTAGTTCTTGCAGTTCACCGCGTTGTTGGGGTACACCGTCTGGTAGCCGTCCGTGATCAGCACAATCTGGTCCGGAATGTCGGGACGACTGCTCTTCAGCTTCTGGTGCGCAACCTCGATGGCCTTCGCGATGTTGGTCATGCCGCTGATGCGAGACACGTTCAGCGCCTTACGAATCTCGCAGGCGTCGTAGGTCAGGTCTCTCAGCTCGCGCACGTCCGTCGAAAACTCGTAGATGGCCACCTCCGTGTAGTTCGGGTGGAGATAGAAGTTCTTCAGGACGTTCTTGACGAAGTTGAGCGCCTTCAGGTAGTCGCTGTCCGAAATGCTGGACGACGAATCGATCAGGAACACGACATCCAGCGCACCCTGGCAGATCGCCGTGGTGTTCAGGAGCGTGTAATTGTAGTAGCAACCGTAGTTGCCGTCCTGTCCGAAGCCGCCGCCCGAAGAAGGGTAGTACGCTCCGCCATCCGTGCCCCACCAGTCAAACCAGTAGCCCGAATGACCACCACCCCACTCGCCGTCGTCCCCCCACTCGCCGCCGCCGCCGCCAGAACCACCGCCACCACCGCCGCCGCCTCCAGAACCACCACCGCCACTGGGACCATCCCAGCCCGGATGGTCGTCTAAACGCCGAAACAGCACTTGATCCTTGTCGGGCAAGCATAGAACGCCCGAAATGAGCAAAGCAATGACAACTACAGGAAACAGTCTCATGTTTGATTTGAAGAATGGCTACTTGAAAGATCGCGTCGTTGTTAGCGGATAACATGGACCACTGCGCGTGCAACCGGCGGAAGTGGGAGCGTTTTCGGCAATTCCCGCATCCCTCTCCATTTCGTGCGTCTTTGGAAAGCAGCGAAGATGTTTGTTGAAGTCGGCGATCGCGGCCAGGGATCGCTGCACGCGGGAGAGAGTCCGGTGTTCCGGGTTGATTCGATCGACTGCATCTTGAATCGGACCGACGTGCACAGCGAGGGCTCTCTCCTCCTGACGGATTCGTTTGCGTTGGCGGGGCGAGTGAGGGTTTAGGAAGCTGGTCTTTTTGTCGTCCCCAGCGGAGGACTTTTCGCTGGTAATCGATTACAGAGCCATCGGAGTGCACGCGGTATGCCACAGCCCGGACATCTACAAGCACCAGTGCATCTACTGCCAGGTCTCCGATCCGACTGCAGAAACGGAGTGGTCGCTGTACACATCGCCGGGTTGCACATCCGACGAGATCCAGATGGAAGAGGTGGATGCGAGTCCGGCCGAAGTCGCTCAGGCGCAGAATCCGTGCATCGAGGAGGTGCTGTTCTCTCCGAAGGATGCATCGCAGAGTCGGAGTGTCGCCTGTGCGTGATGTCTAGTTCAGCCCCTCTTCGACTGCATCACGGAGCTGCAGAACAAGAACTCCGAGACCTCGGACGAGGAGTACGGCGCGATCGCGTTCAACCCGCTAGACATGTAGTTGCGCCTGTTGGTTTGAACAAACACCCAGAGTTACACGGAAGTAGCCTTCTTCTCAGCCTTCACCGTCTTGGTGGCCTTAGCATTCTTGCCTCCCTTCACTCCCTTCGTAGCGCCCTTCTTCTTGTTCACCTTCACGAGGGCGAGAACGATGACGACAACGACAATAATTACAACGATGATAATAACGACCAACACCATGATGGACATGCAGAAACCCGAAGTCTTCGTCCACACGCCATTCGACTCACCCAGATAGCAGGTTCTCTTCTTCGAGCCGATGTAGTAGCCCTGATCGCTGCACTGGTACACCACCTCGTTGCCCACCTCCGTCTTGGGGAACACCTCCTCCGCAACGCAGGTGCCGATCTGCACGGAAATCGCGATCTGAGCCGACACCGCACCGCTGGGGTTCTTGCCGACGATCGTGTAGACCGTGCTGTCCGTCACGTTCACGGGCGTGCCCGAGATCTCACCGGTCACGTTGTTCAGCGCCAGACCCTCGGGGAGAGGGGTGTCTCCGGCGACGTAGAACTCGGTGATGATGTTGTCGAACACGGGCACCTTGGTGGTGCTCTTCACGTCCTTCACGAAGGGGTACACGGCGGCGGAGTACTCGAGGTTCTCGGGGAAGAGGTAGTTGCAGTTCTCGTTGTGCGGCTCCGACAGCTCGCCGTTCGTGCAGTTGCGGTACGAGAAGCCCGTGAAGCCGTAGCCGCAGAGGGCGGGAGAGATCTGACCCTCGCTGACAGCAGGGTAGTTGTCGATGCCGGGACACATGGCACCGTTAGCCTTGCAGTAGAGAAGAGAGAAGGCGCTGTATCTGGGCACCTCCTTCGGCGCAGAGTTCAACTCGTACTTGAAGGAGTGGAAGCCCATGAGACCCACGGGCGTCTCCACCTCGAAGCGGAGCGACTTGGTCAGCGCCTGGTCGATCAGCGTGTTGATCTCCACCTCGTCGTCGTGCGTGGTCCAGGCGTACAGCGACGAGAACAGCTTGCTCTGCGTGTCGCCGTTGAAGAAGGCGAAGCCGTTGAACTGCGCCTCCTCCATCGTCTCCAGCTCCCAGGACACGAAGGAGCCGATCTCCTTCTTCATACGCATCTGCGTTATCATGTACAGGTCGAACAGGTTATTGGGCGTGCCCTGGTACGGCGTCGTGCTGTTCACGTTCACCACGCTGTACACCAGCGGCGAGCACGTATCCACGCCGAAAGCGGCGGACGCGTCGAAGGCGAAGGGCACCGAGGTGGGCACGTCCTCCGAGCGATGCATCTCGAAGGCGATCACGTTGTCTCCCACCACCGCGCCGTTCAGGGAGAGCACGAAACCGAACTTGCTGAACACGGTGGCGTCATGGGTAGCCAGCGCGGGCGTGTCGTAGTTGGCCGTGGCGGGCATGTTGAAGCGCGCCACGCGCTTGCCGTTGAAGTACACGAGGAGACCGTCCAGGTACTTCACGCGCACGTTCATCACCTGGTAGTCGTCGAGGTTCGGGATGTTGAACACCTTGCGCACGTACAGCACCTTCTCCGTCGTGGCGCCGATGTCCGCCGCGAGACTCTCCGTCCACTGAGAGTCGTCGAAACCGAGGTTGTTCCAGCCCTCCTTGGCGAGGTCGTGCGTGCCGGCCACCTTCCACATGGAGTAGTCGATCTGGAAGGGGATGTACGACGAGAAGGTCGTCGTCGCGATGGACGGCGGCGCCATCTTCGTGAGCGTGTTCATGTCGAAGCGCAGCTCGCCCTGGTCGATGGACACGCAGTAGCCAGCCGGCTCCGTCCAGCCGTCTCCCGCCGTGTCGAGACCCACGAACGTGAAGATGCCGTCCAGCAGGCAGTGGTCCTCGTAGATGAGCGTCTGGCGCTGCTGCAGGTTGGTCTTCTCCTTGATCACGGTTCCCTCCGTGCCGCGGCCCTCGAGCAGCTTGTACTGGATCTCCTTGGGATAGCCGTCAGTGCGCACCGTGACGGTGATCAGGTGGCGGTCGCCGTCGCAGCGGATGATGTTCACGTTCATCACGTAGGAGGTCGCCTCGCCGGACACCTTGCGCGCGTTGATGGTCACCTGACCGCTCTGGATCTGCGTGGGCGTGCCCATGATGATACCCGACGCGGGGTCGAGAGACAGACCCACGGGGAGCGCGGGCGTCACGTAGAAGCCCATGTACTTGTCGTTCGTGGGGTAGGACTCGGCGAGCTCGATGTCCTTGTAGCCCTCCAGCGCGCCGTCGTACGCGAGGTCGGGGATGTTCGACTCGATGCGATCGATGTTCATCACGATGTTGTCGATGACCCACGCCTCGTTGCTGTTCGTGGCCGTCAAGTTCGCGAAGCGGTACATGTTGTAGGGCTTGTTGTTCGCCAGGTACATCACCTTCTTCTGCGCCACCACCCACCACTTCAGGCCCGAAATGGTCAGCAGCGTCGTCCACTCCTCCTCCTCGCTGTTACGCGCCAGCAGCGTGAAGCCCTCCAGGTAGTTCGCCAGCGTGTAGTGGTCGTTCTGCACAGACACCGAGGAAATCCACTCGCGGCGGTCATCCTTGAAGCGGATGTCGATGGAGCTCGGCATGGCCTTCGTGTTCTGACGGATGCTGTTGCCGTTGTAGCCATCGAACGCCCAGGACATGTCCATCGCGTTCACGTTCTCGCCAGCGTACTCGGCGTTGAACGCGCGGTTGTTGGCGGTGTCGCCCAGGGTACGGATGACGGCATCGAAGGTGCTGTTGTAGCTCGCGCTGGGGTTGATTCCGAAGAGACCGATCGCGATGGTGTTGGAACCCTCCTTCAGGTACTCCACAGCAGGCGCGTCGGGAGCGGCGATGGTCTTGTACGGCAGCGTGACGATTCTGTACATCAGCTCGTTGTACGCGCCGACAGCCGTGGTCGAAGCCGAGATGGCGGCGGTGGGGTCGATGTGGTTGCGGAACACCTCGTGACCGTTCATGTACACCACCACACCGTAGCGGTAGGCGATCGCGAGGGAGAAGCCGCCGCCGTTCGCCAGCGACGACACGGAGAAGGTCTTCTTGTACAGCTGGATGTGGTTGCTGGAGGCGGGGTACTGACCGTACTGGCCCTCCGACCAGCCCGTGACCGCGCTATCGTACCAGTTGGCGGGCACGCTGTCCATCATGTAGTACCAGCTGCTCTTCTGGGGAAGAGGACGGTTCATGCTGACGTACAGCGAAGAGGGGAGCGCCAGGTACTTGTTATCGGCGTTGCAGCGGAGCACGGGCTCGCGCTGGTTGTCGCCGAGGATCGTGTAGACATTCAGGTAGGAGTTGCGGTACCAGTAGTCATTCGTGTTATCCGAGAGATCGATCTCGTAGCGAGGATGCACAGCGCAGATACGTGCCGTCCACGTCGTCTCCGACTCCTGCGACGTGCCCGCGCGCACATCGATCACCGCCTCGTTGGTGGTGAGATCGATCACCTTGAACACCTCCTTCACGACGTTGCCCATGCCGTACACACGCTCCACCTCCATCACGGGGGCGTCGCAGGGAACGATGGTGACGGTGAACACCGCCTGGATGTCGTTCAAGCCGTGGCTCGTCATCGTGTAGCTCGTCTGCTCCTTCGCCTCCGTCGCCACGCCGGAAATCGTGCACGAGTCGCTGTCAAACACCAGACCCGCGGGAAGTGCGCTGGACAGCGAGCAGTTGTAGGCGCCGAGCGTGGACACGGTGGTGCTCAGGTAGTCCACGTTGACAGCACCGTCGAGCGAGTAGTCGGTCAGCTCAAGCGTCGTGGGAGCCGTGAAGCCGCAGACGCCCAGGTCCAGCTCGGGGACGGAGAGGGTGTCACCCGCGTCCAGGAAGAAGAAGCGGTAGTACTGATAGCCCGTGGTCGAGAAGTACATGGGAGCGACGCACCACTCCTTCTCGTAGTACTGCTGGCTGTACATCGTGGAGATGGTGGTGTAGCCCGGAACCGCCTCCAGCGTGTTAGAGCCGCCCACGCGGTAGCTCTTCGCACCCGCCTGGTGGTAGCCCGAGGGGTACCACAGGATGGCGTTGCTCGCGGGATAGATGGTAGAGGTCATTCCAAGCGTCAGCTTGCCCTCCTGACCGCCCCAGCCGCTGATCTGGTAGATGCTGGACACGTACCAGTCGTGCGCCTTGGCGGGATCGGTTCCCTCCGCGGCGGTCACCGTCGTCTCGTAGGGGAAGACGTAGCAGTTCTCCTTCGTGATCGTCTGTCCGTACACGGCGACCCACGCGTCGAAGTCAATGCTCGTCAGCGATCCGTCCTCCGTGGGGTGGATTTCCACGGCCAGAACGTTGTTCGAGCCGGAGATCTCAACAGCGGTTCTCACGATACCGCGGTACATAAGCTCATCGTATTCGCCCGTAGCATAGGTAGAGGAAGTCACGGGACCCGGAGCCATGTTCTTACGGTAGATCTCCACACCGTTCATGTAAGCAACTATACCATACTTGTAGTTAAAGCGAACTTCGTAAGCAGCAAGACCAGAGATTCCGGTGAAGTACTTACGGAAGTATTGCGTGCCCGAAGTGGCAGTCGTCGATCCCTTGGAAACAGGCAACCACTGACTGTCGTCGTAAGAGCTGCTGGCCCAATCACCAGCGGCACTGTTGGAGAACTTCCAGACACTCTCCTTTTCGACAGGAGTATAAAGAGACAGGGCCACTTCCAGATTTCTTCCAGCGTTCAGGTAACCCTTGAAGAGGATGTTTCCATAAACACCCTGCAGTTCCAACCAGGCACCATTATCCCAACCATCACCGATCGTATCCTCCAGCTTGAGGGTGTACTGGTTGTTGGTGGTCTTGTCGATGCAGTACTCGAAAGTCTGAATCTCGTATCTAATCATGGACTCGGTCGTCACCAACTGCGTTTCACCAGCCAGAATGGTGTACCTCTCCTCACCAGGGAAATTCTGGTTCTGCTTAATCAGCTTGATGTAGTTCTTGTTGGAATCGCATTCCAAACTACTAACGCTGGCCACTACAAATCACACAGCGAATACACGGCTACATAGGCAGAGACAAGCAACTATAAAGAACTGCATGATTTATTATGACTTTCACGAATGGTGAACGGAAACGGGGAAAACGATTGGCTCCTGAAAGAGACGCCGGTTCCACTTTCTCAAAGGAGCATTACTCATCGAAAAGGAGGGGCAATCCTTCGATTAGTATTTATACACGAAATGAGACACGAAGAGAGATTGATGATGAAGTGGATTTCGCCTCCCGCCTCCCAATCCCTTCCGTGTGGATGGTCATGCAGAGTGGGTATCACCACGACTGCTTTTGAAGGAGTCTGTGATGAAGAACGGGCAGGAGTGTCTGTTATGTAGGCAGGATTTGGGAAATGTTTCAAGACATCTTGTCCGAGTGGTTAAGGAGACAGACTAGAAATCTGCTGGGCTTTGCCCGCGCAGGTTCGAATCCTGCAGATGTCGCTTTTTTCGTTCCTTTCAGTTCTGTTTTTCCTTTCTTTGTACATGTTCTGATGACTTCTCTTTTGACTTTCACAACAAACACACACCCACTCCAAACAACACAACGCTTATCGGAATCTGCGGAGCGACAGGGTGTTTCTTCTCATCCAGCTCGCTCTCCACGAACCACCGATGCGCTTGTTCGCGCGGTGGCCCTTCTTCGTCATGCCACGAGCGTGACGACCAGCGGCAGTCAGACCGCGGCACTCACGGTGCTTGTGCACGGGGTTCACGATCCAGTTGATCGTCGGGTCGTTGCGGATCGCGTTGTGGCTCGGGTCCACCAGAATCACCTCGTAGTACTTGTACGTCGCGTCCTGGTTCACCCAGTAGCTGTTCAGCACGCGCAGGTTCGGGCACACGCGACCCACACGGCACTCGGCGATCACACGCAGGTTGCGTCTGTTCTTCAGCTGGTTGATACCCTGGTTCTTGGGCTTGCCGTACACAATACCCTTGGGGTTGGGTCGCTTGCGTCCTCCACGGCGGATGGCAACGCGGTACACCACGTAACCCTGCTTCGCCTTCATGCCCAACTTGCGGGCCTTGTCGGGGCGAGTGGGGTGCGTCACGCGGCACACCTTAGGAAGCTGGCGGTACTCCCAGGAGCGAATACGCAGCAGATAGCGCATAGCGTCGCTCTGCTTCTTTCTCCAGAGCTCTTCGAGATACTTGTAGGCACCCATGTCGTTTGAATGAGAATCTGTGATGGTTGAGAGAGAACGGCGGAATCTGGGGTGTTCGATTTGTATTG
>ERZ1106923.85-NODE-85-length-42725-cov-16.808601_pt1 | contig 42725 bp, 55 predicted proteins | sample MGYA00403657_ERZ1106923 | MGnify/ENA primary metagenome ERZ1106923 (study PRJEB35170, sample SAMEA104062425) | human gut metagenome | biome: human gut; feature: human-associated habitat; material: faeces | place: Denmark | collected 2012-06-19 ...
GGAGAATCTGCCATTGTTATCGACTGTGACTCTCGAACGAGCATTCCAGCACAGTGAGGACATTCGATTATTGAATGCATTCTCCCCTTCCTACGAGAAACAGGTGAGTGTGACTGACGACAATTCGTGGTCTTCACTGGACCCAACAATCACGCACCTAACCGTGAACTCAAATGCTCTCAGCGAAGTACCTTTGAACCGCTTTGTGGTTTTGAAGGAGCTGGCGGTTGGGAATGGCTGCCTGAACAACGTCACTGCGCTGGAGGTGATTGGCATGAATGCGTTGGAGCGCATGGAAATCGGCTCAAATAGCTTCGGACGGACAAGTGGAGGCTCGAATCATCTATTCGTAAAGAACTGTGGCGTGTTGAAGTCCGTGAAGATCGGAGACAATTCCTTCATTCACTACACTGTGATTGAGATCGAGAGTGTTCCCTCGCTGGAGGAGTTGGTGATGGGTGATTCTTGCTTCAGCGCCGTTTCATTCGAGTTGAAGGATCTGCCGAAGCTGAAGACGATTCGCGTTGGAAGTGAGGTGATGAAGAACTGCGAGCATGTGGTGCTTGAGAGTGCGTTCTCGCCTTTCAATTCATGGATTAGACCTGCCAGAGTTGACTTCACTTCACCTGGGCTGGAGTGCATTCGCATTCAACGCAGAGAGTACTGAATCCACTCTGGTGATGCAGAGCAAGTCCTGTGAGAAGGGCATGACTCATAGACTTGGCGAACCTCACAACCCTCGTCTCAGTGGGAGTGAACAGCACTACCTTCAGGAATCCTCGCTATATCACCTTGAAGAGTGGTTACGCTTCATCCGATTCATGACTAGACATGCCTTCTCTCGCTTGGATTGTGCTGAACGAGCCCTTCCAGCATCTTCTGGACTACACCGTTTCAAGTGGAGTGCGACGAGAGACAATGAGGAGTAGACATCGGAGAGATGATGTACCTTCCCTACATGCCGTTCTACAGGAGGGATGCCACTGTGTGCAGCCTAAACGACTTGGAGACGATTAATGCCACTACCACGCACATCACTGTGAGCAACAACTGTGGCAACGAGATCATGGCGTCAGGACTGTACTTCACTCGATTCACCCAACTACAGGAAATCGTGATTGGCGACAACTGCTTCATGAACGTGGGTCAGGTGAATCTGATCGGCTTGTCCAAACTGACACGCGTGGTGATTGGCATGAACAGCTTCACCAAGAAGAAGAACGGTTACGGCGAGGATCCGAATCGTCGATTCTACGTGAAGAACTGCCCCTCATTGATCGAACTGAGGATTGGCCGTTATTCCTTCTCTGATTATGGTGTGTGCGAGATTGAGAATGCGAATCGTCTGGAAGTGCTAGAAGTGGGCGATTTGAATCAGGAGAGCTACAACTTCTATTCTGCTTCAGTGAATCTGATGCGTGGTCGATGAAAGAGTGGGATGATGATCAGATTTGCCGAGTCTGCAATCCGTTGTGTTCGGAGCTTCCTCTTTCCATGACGGCATTCTGAGTGAGTTGTCGAGTAGTTCTTCGCATCAGTGTGTTACAGATAGATCTCCCCAAACTGGAAACGCTTGGCTTTGGGAACTCCACGTTCATCGTCAGCGCGAGTGCGGTCTTCAAGAGTGGGTTTGCAGATGCACATTCACTATAGACCTCCCTCTTCTGAGACGCGCGTCATTCGGCTCTGAATCGTTCCGCGATTGCGTGCAAGTCGTCTTCGAGAGTCGCCACCTCACATGAGAGTCATCACGTAGATCTTCCCCAGCTGGTCACCATTCAAATGGACTGGAATACCCTCCGCTTCCGCAGCGAGAGCCAGGCCACTTCGCTCACCATGCGAAGTCGGGACAGGTGGGAGGAATGATGGGTAGATTTGACGCAACTGACCACGCTCTCGGCGAGAATCATGAGTGACAGCAACCAGTGCTTCGGCTACCCGTATTCGGTTGTTCTCGAGAGTTGTTGAGGATGTGGATTATGACGAATAGACATGCCTTCGCTCACGAACGTGATTCTGGGAGACGCTTTCGTGAACACAATGAACGGCGTCGTGTCAAGTGCCCGATCGAGACTGGACTCATGAATAGACGTCGGCGAGTTCGCGAATTATCCGGGAACTCCCTTCCCCGACAGATTTGTTACGGTGTGCAGTGCGAGTGAGATCGCGGCTCTCAGTGCTTCGGTCCTTCATATCACCGTTAGAAACAACTGCAGCAATGATGTGGGTTTCACGGAATTGAATTTGAATCGGTTTATACGCCTACGAGGGCTTGTGATTGGCGACGACTCCTTCACAAACGTCGGCGAATTGGTGATGGTCGGTTTTGTCAATTTGAGGAGTGTGGTGGTTGGCTTCAACAGCTTCTCCAAGAGTAGTACTGACGATGACGCAAACCGCCGTTTCGTGTTGAAGAACTGTCCCAAGTTGAAGTCATTGAAGATTGGTCGTTATTCCTTCTCTGACTACTCCGTGATTGAGATTGAGAATGTGAATGCGTTGGAAACGATCGAGATGGGCGATTTGAGCGATAAGGAGTGCAATAGCTTCCGTGACGCTTCATTGACACTACGTGACTTGCCTGCGTTGAGGACTCTCGTGTTTGGTCGCGGCGCTTTCAGCAATTGTCTGCAGGCCGTGTTCGAGAACCTGCCTGAATTGGAATCGATTCGGATGGGCTATAGCGCGTTTGCGTTCGGTTACGAGAACACCACCAAGCTGGTTATGAAGAGTTGCGCCTTTTCTGTGCGTTGATGGAGTAGACTTGCCCAAGCTCACCACACTCACCACACGGAACGTGGGCGAATTGAATAGCGAGTCCTTCTTCTATCCTCGTCACATCATCCTTCAGAGTACTCCTCATCAAGAGGGCATGAACACTAGACATGCCCAGCCTCACCACTGTTTCTCTTTCGGAGGACGCTTTTGTGTACTACTACGACAAGAGCATCACCCGTGGAGAATCAACGGGATGACTGACTATTAGGCATTGGGTCCTTGGCGAACCACCCCAATCTCGTTAGTACGCCACTTACTGTCGTGACGAGCATCAGTGAGTTTCTCTCCCTCAGTAGTGCTGTGCCTGAAATCGTCTTCGATGAGGACACGACGGGGACTGAGACGGAGGGAGCACTGGACTTCTCTCGATTCTACAAGGTGAAGCGCATCGTGTTCATGGACTATTCCTTCAGCTACGCGTACAGAGTGGAGATCTCTTCCTTGAATGAGCTGGAAAGCGTAGTTGTGGGCACCAACAGTCTCACGCAGAATGTGGATTCCTATCCCGTGTTTACGATGACCAGTCGCCAGTTCTATTTGAAGAACTGCCCGAAGTTGAGGACAGTGCAGATTGGTCGATTCTCCTTCTCGGATTACAACGTATGTGAAATGACCCTCCTGCCGTCTCTGGAAACGATTGAGATGGGAGAGGTCGGTAGGGAGAGTTACAATTTCTATCACGCTTCACTGGAGTTGAAGCGTATTCAGCAGTGCGCCGTTCGTTATGCGTAGATTTGCACGCTCTCAAAAGAACCACGTACGGCGATGCGGCATTCTACAACGCCAACGTCCTTGTGTACGAGGGTTTCCGTGGAGTGTTGCTGTGACGGATAGATATACCACAGTTGACATCGTTTCAGATGGGATGCAACGCGTTCTTGTTCAGCACGGACTCCCACACGTTGCTGGTGTTGCAGAGTCCTCTTGTCCAGTTGGAGTGATGGAGTAGATCTGACCCGACTCACCACGCTCACGAGCATTGGCAACACGTGGTCGTTCCACCGACCTCGGCAGGTCATTCTGGAGAGTGCTGCATCGTGGATGATATGAGGAATAGACATGCCGCGTCTCACCACCGTCTTTCTTCCCCATCCTTTCAAGTACAGGGACAAAGTCACAAGGAGGAGTTCTCTTTTCATTCCTCCGTTACCCCTAGACATTGGAGCGCTCCAGCAGTGCTTCTCATAGTCGTTCAGGAAGAGTCTGTAAATGTCATTGTGTATAGTACTGTGTTTCTTTCGTTTCCCAAATCATCTCTTCTCTCCTGTCTCTGAAACAGCATGTTCTTCCCCTCAATGCACTAATGCACCTTCCCTTTTCTAGAAATCGACGCATGCAGGGAAGGATGAAACGCCCGCCTCCCATACAAACCCTAAGAAAGAAGCATAACAATGGAAAACGATTCCGTTTCGTCGGAAGCAACGGAGCAAATCAAAGAGCCGGAGTGTGAGCATCCCGTACAAGTAGATTGCGTACAGCACCCCTCTGATCGTAGATTCTGACGGCAGACGCAGATGCAAACACGTTCGTATTTCACGAGGACGCTCTTCACTCCATTATCAAGAAGGTTGCGAATCGTCCCCTCCTTTCACCATCAGGTTCCGAAGACAATTCCGGTATCGGTGCTATCCGTCGTCGGTGCATTTAGGAGTGGCAAGTCGTTCTTGCTGGACTTCTTCCTTCGTTTCCTTCGCTGCACGGAGCGTAACAGAGTCGATTCTGCTGTGAGATGTAGAGAGCGGGAGAATGGAGTTCACTCCGGCTGGCGAGATCCCGAAGTGGATAGAGTTCGGCGGGGATACACTCGAGGGAACGGCGCTGCCAACGGGAGACGGTCATACACAGGGATTCAGCTACAGAGGCGGTAGTGAGCGCAATACGCAGGGCATCTGGATGTGGAGCGAGCCTTTCATCATTCCGAACAACCACATTGAAGGCGGACGGATGTGCGTCCTGCTGATGGACACCCAAGGCATGTTCGATGGGCTGACGGGACAGATGCTGACGACGAGCATCTTCGGTCTGAGCACGCTCCTCTCCTCCTACCAGATCTACAACATCGAGAAGCGTCTCCAGGAGGACCACCTGCAGCACCTCGCGCTCTTTTCCGAGTGGGCGTTGTGATCGCGCATCATCGCTAGGTACAGTCGCATGGTGTTCCACGGCGACGACAGCAAGCGCATGTCCGTGCGCCTGTCGACGCGCAACATCCGCGCCTCCATTTCGAGCGTCCTGCCCTTCTCCGAGCTCCAGACGCACGACGGCGCGCTGAACTCCGTCTCGACCACGTCGTTCCGCGAGGCGGCGGAGAAGAAGGAGGAGGAGCTGCGCAAGCAGAAGCGGAAGGACGCGCCGTTCCAGCAGCTGGACTTCCTCGTGCGCGACTGGCAGAACTTCAGCGACGAGTCGGAGATTTCCGCGTGTCTGAAGGAGATCGACGAGTACAAGACGGAGGTGTTCCGAGAGCGCAGCGCGGCGGACCTGAAGGAGACGCGCGACCAGATCGACTTGTGCTACCAGAACATCGGGATCTTCCTGCTGCCGAACCCGGGCAAGGAGGTGATGAAGAAAACGTACAACGGATCGATTCGCAGCATCGACCCCAACTTCCTGTCGCTGCTCGGCTTCTACGTGGAGCACGTGTTCCTCTTCGGACTGATGCCGAAGCTGATCAACAACGAGGTGCTGTTCGCCGAGGACTTCGAGGCGTAGTGGCGCCGAGCGGGCGTGAGGAGTAGGTTCGCCATCGCCTACGGCGAGATGTTCTCGAAGGCCACGCTCTTCCCGAAGGCGCTGACGATCCTGGGCGCGACGGCGGAGGTGAACAACAACAACGCGTCGCGTATTGCGTTGGAGGTGCGCTTCGTGTGTGGCGGTGACTTGTAGCTGTACAAGGCTTCGATGGAGGTGAAGGTGAACGAGGAGAGCGGGTTCCTGAAGGAGGACGACTTCAAGAAGCTGCACGAGAAGTCCAGGGAAGAGGCGATTTCGCTCTTCAATAAGCGAGCCACGATGGGCAGCAAGGAGAAGATCGAGCAGCACCGCGAGGCGCTGGAATCCTCCATTGAGGAGGAGCGATGCCGATATGATGAAGAGAACAAGACGAGGGATCCCGCGGCGTTCTTGGCTGCCTATATTGTGCGATTTGCGAAGGAGAGTGACAGCGTAGGTTCCGTTGACGATCGCCGCGATTGCGTACTTCGTGAAGCTGCTGTTGTCAACGACGTGCAGCTCGTGGTCCGATACGTGCCGTACGACGAGCGATTTCTTCTCCTCCTTGGTGGTTTGCGGTGGGAGAGATGAGTGAGGCGTAGGCGTTTGTGATCATTTCGATTGGACTCGCCAACTACAAGAGACTGAGCAAGTTGATGAACATGCTCCTTGGCGCGTTCCAGGTGCTGAACAACGGTGCTAAGAAAGAATAGTGCTCCTGTTTCCGAACCAAACACGACTATATAGGATTCTTAACTCGTCTCAGAACAGTGGCTGTTTAATGGTACTACACATAATTCGCCAGCGCAAAAGGGCTACGTGAACGAATCCAATCTTAGGAGCCTGCTCACGGAAGCAACGTCTGCACAGGAACAGATCGTACTTTCTAATGAGACCACGGCGGTTACCGCAAGCACGGCTACGAATTAGGACACAGCAAGCAGCGAGAAATACCAGCAACGAGAACCGGGACCGTATTCACGAGGATGAGTGTAATCGAGACTGGGCATGTTTCTACACTGCGCGTTAATTCACTCCACTCTCTGCGAATTGCCCATCAGTTCCTACCTAGAATAGAGACGAGGATAATTCCTTTTGTCGTCACAAAGCAACCACTCCATGGTGCACGTAGAGTGGTCTCCTCCTCTTCATTATCAAGATGGAGAGATCACTGCACACGGCACGTTCAGTGGTTCTTCCTATTCCTATTCGCAGTATTCTCTTCGTGTACAAACGCTACACATGCGTGAGCACTCTCCTCGACGAGTTCATGCACTCCGTAAGAAGGGCACGGAAATCCGAGAATGATCATCGCGGTGAGTCGCATTGACAAAGAAACACGACAAAACGACTAAACCTTAACAGCCTTCGTGGTCCCCTTCTTCTCGGGCGCCTTCGTCTTCTTCACCGTCTTTCCCTTCACGCCGCCCACGGCCTTCGCCTTGCGCGTGGAGCGCATCACGAAGAACACAATCATCGCCACGATTACAATCGCGATCACCACAATGGCAATAATGCCGAAAACGGGCATGCAGAATCCCGTGGCCTGCTGCCACTCGCCGTCCACCTTGCCGAGGACGCACGCTCTCTTCTGCGAGCCCACATAACTGCCCTGCAGCGCGCACTGATACACCGCCACCTCGCCCACCGGAGTGCGCTCGAAAACGCCCTCGGGAGCGCAGTAGCCCTTCCTCACACGAATGGTGATGGTCACGTACGTCTCGCCCTTGGGGTTCTTGCCGCGCACCACGTACTCCTTGGCCTCCACCGTTTCAGCAGGCACGCCCGAAATCACGCCGGTCGTGGGGTTGAGACGAAGACCCGCGGGAAGAGGCGTGCTCTCCTGCATGTAGAACTCCGTGATGATGTTCTTGTAGGTGGGCGCACCGCTAGTCACCTCCGTGCCCATCACGAACTCCATGTCGTTTCGCAAGTAGCTGATGTTGTCGGGGAACTTGTACTCGCACTTGTCGCTCTTCACCTCGCCCAGCTGACCGTTCGCGCACTCTCTGTACGAATAACCGCGGAAGCCCTCGGGGCACATGGCGGGAGAGATCTCGCCCTCGCCCACGGAAGGATAGTCGTCGATGGCGGGGCAGGAGCCAGCGCCCGACGCCCTGCAGTACTGCGTAAAGTAGGCGTTGGTGGAGGGCGCCGAGGAAGCCGGGTTGTCCACCTCGAACTTGAACTGCGTGAAGCCCGCAATGCCCACGGGCATCGACCACGCGTTGCGCTCTCTTGCTCTCGTCGACTGCTCCGTCACCGCCAGCGCGCTCGTGTAGTCCTCGTCCTCGCTCCAGCGACCGTACACGGAGAAGGCGTAGTTGGAAGCCACGCTGTTGAACTGGATGGCGAAGCTGTTGAACTTGGAGCCCTCGAGGTTCTCCACCGTCCAGGACAGGAAAGAGCCCACGGTGTTGGGGATGTAGCCATAGGAGCCGGGCTCCAGATTCATCAGGTTCTCCTTCGTGCAGCCCGACACCTCGCTGCTGTCGATGGCGGCGTACGTGTCCAGGGTGATCGAACAGTCGTTCACGCCGAACACGCCCGTCGCGTCGAACACGATGGCACTCGCGCCGGAAGCGCGGTGGATCTCGAAGGCGATCACGTTCTTGCCCGTCACAGCACCCACCGTGGGGAGAACGATGTGGAAGTTGGAGAAGGCGGTGGCGTCGTGCACGGCAATCGCCTCCGTGTTCGCATCAAAGCTCTCCGCCAGGTTGAAGCGCGCCACAATGCGACCATTGAAGTACGCGACCACACCGCCGGCGTACTTCACGCGCACGTTCAGCACGTGATAGTCCTCAATGGACGGGATGCTCACCTCGTGTCTCACATACGCCGTCGTGCCCACGTGATTGCCGAACGCAGCCGCCTTCACTGTCTGCCATCGCGAGTCGTCGAAGTCCACGCTGTTCCAGTTGGCAGCCACCGCCTCCGCGCTGTTGAGCAGCTTCCAGTCGTCGTACTCCACCTGGAAGGGCAGCAGCGACGAGAACATGGTGGACACGGACTCCACGTCAACGGGAACCTGGCCCATCTCGAAGATCATCGCGCCCGAATCCACCGTCAGGTAGTAGCCAGCCGGGTTCGCCCAGCCGTCCTTCCTCGAGTCGTACAGCGCCACCGTGTAGATGTTATGCGCGAGGCACCAGTCGGCGTAGTTCAGACCGTTCTGGACGGTGAAGGCGCCCAGAGACGCAAGCACCTCGCCGCTCGTGCCCTTGCCCGAGAACAGCTTGTACGAGCCCTCATCAGGCCACGTGTCCAGACGCGCCACCAGCGTGATCAGCGACCGCGTTCCCATGCAGTAATCGACGGAGAGCGTCAGGGCGAAGGTGCTCCTGCCGCCTCCGAACTTGGTGGCTTGGATCTGGTACACCGTAGAAGGAACCACTTCATTGCAGGTGCCCGAGATCTTGCCCGTGTTGGGGTCGATGGCAAGACCGGAGGGCAGCGCGGGCGTGATGGAGAAGTCGAAGTAGTACTCGGAGTTGGGGTACACCTCGCCCATCTCGATGCCCTTCGTGACTACCACCGGCGAGGCGTACGAGAGGTCGGGAATGGTGACGCCCGTGGCGTCGGACGACAGGTCGATGGCGCCAAGTCTCCACGGGCAGTCGGAAGAGTCGCCCGTGGCGATGTTCTCGAAGCGGTACTGGTTCCAGGGCTTGCTGTTCTCCAGCCACAGCTTCTTGTGCTCGCCCTTCAGCGACCAGGTCATGCCCGTCACGTTCTTGATCACCGTCCAGTCCTCCAGATTGCTGTTACGCGCCTTCAGCACGAACTGGCGAGGGTGCTGGGTGTTCTGCTTGTAGTACAGGTACAGCGTCACCGACGACACCCACTCGCGACGGTCGTTGTTGAAGGCGATGGTCCAGTCGTTGGTGGCGCAGAGCGACTGGTAGAAGGCGTAGCCGTAGTAGTGGTACGCGGACAGGATGGTGTCTCCGTAGATGCTCGTGGACGTAACGGTGTAGTCGAACACGCGCGACGAGGACGTCGTGCCCATCAGACGCACCGCGCAGTCGAACACGGAGGTCGTTTGCGAAGCCGTCTGCGCCACGATGGCGATGGCGATCGTGTTCGAGCCCTCCACCAGATAGTTCACTGCGGGAGTGTCGTCAGTGGCAATTGTCTTCACGGGCAGCGTGATCTTGCGGTACATCAGGTCCGTGTACGCGTTCAGACCCACGCTCGACGCGCTCAGCTCGCCCGTCACGCCGTTGCGGAACACCTCGTTGCCGTTCAGGTAGATCACGCAACCATACAGGTAACGCAGCGAGATCACGATGCCAGCCACCTCGCTCACCGACGCCGCGTTGAAGGTCTTCTTGTACAGCTGAATCTGGTTGGTGGCGCCCGTAAAGCCCTCCATCGCGCCGGTGCTCCAGCCCGAGGTCTCTCCATTGTACCAGTTGGCGGGCACCTCGTTCATCTTGTAGAACCACTGCGACTGCGGCGCCACGGACCACTGCACGTCCACGATGCGGTCAGCGGACAAGCCGAGCTTGTTGTCCATCTTGGCACGAACGATGGTGTCGTACTCGTTGTTGAGCAGCATCGCGTTCACGTACAGGAAGGACTGGCTCTGCCAGTAGCCCATCGACGAGCCCATGTCGATCTCGTACTTGGCGCCGGTGAGGCAGAGCACCGAGGTCCAGTCCTCGTAGCTGGTCTGACCCGCGTTGTACGCCACACTCAGCACCACCTGCTGCGTCGCCATGTCCTTGATCGAGAAGGTTTCGTAGTACGCGCTGTACTTGTACGTGCGCAGAATGGTCGTCAGCGTGCCCGCGCACGTCGTCACCTCCATCGTGAACGTGCCGGTCACCGTCCGTTCACCCATCGCCGCCGACATGGTGAACACTGTGCTCGCGAGCGCAGTGGTCGCCTTGCCGTGCACAGTGCAGGTCGCCGCGTCGAGCATCATTCCGCTGGGCAGCGCGGGCTGGACAGTGCACGCCGTGAACTCCCCGATGGTGGGCTTGATCTCGGCCTCGTCGTAAAACGCGTAGAAGGAGTAGGAGGCGGGCGAGAACTCCATGTTCTGCGGAGCTACCACCACGCAGACGGCGGGCTGGAACTCGTAGAGCGAGGCGGTCATGCCCGCGTTCGGCACGTTCAGTCGGTAGGAGCGGTAGGTCGCGGCGCTGAAGTAGCTGTTGAACATCCTGTACGTGTTCGCCGTGTAGACCATGCCGCTCGCGCCGATGACGGTGGCCCAGGAGGGGGACGAGGAGTCCGCGGCTCCCTGGAAGGTGAAGGTGCCGGGCGTGTTGGTGGGCGACGAGTAGGGCCACACGCGCAGACCGTTGATGAAGGGACGCGGACCGCCCATCTCGAAGGACACCACCGCGGGCAGCTGCGTGCTCATGATGTTCGCGCCGGAGGACTTGCCGTAGTCAAAGATATACTCCGACAAGCCCGAGGCGGCAGAAAAGATCGTCACGGGGTAGGGGTAGATGTAGCACTTGTCGGCCTCCGAGTTCCTCACCGAAGACGCCATCACGGCCATGTACGCGTCGAACTCCATGGCATTCTCGGTGGCGGCGGGGAAGTGGAGCTCCACCGCAAGAATGGCGTTGGCGCCCTCGACCTCGTTGGCAGGACGAATCACGCCGCGGTAATCGTAGGAATCGTAGGATCCGGTGGAAGCAGTGCTAGGAGTCACGGAGTCGGAAGGCATGTTGTCGCGGAACACCTCGACGCCGTTGACGTAGGCGATAAGACCGTAGCGGTAGTTCAGCTCCAATTCGTACGCGGCCAGACCCGCGACGCTCGTGAAGTGCTTGCGGAAGTACTGCGTGCCCGACACAGCAGCGATCTCAGAGCCGAGCGTCACGTCGCTCCAAGCGTTGTCCGAAAAGGCGGAGGCAGCCCAGTCGGAGGGAACGGAGTCGGTTGAGGAGTGCATCTTCCACTCCTGTCCCTTCTTGATGGCGTAGAACATGGACAGATCGTACTCCTCCTGGCGACTTGTGGTCAGATAGTACTTGAACACGACGTTTCCGTACAAGCCGGCCACGCTGACCCAAGCGCCGCTGTCCCACGAGTCGCCCACACTATCAATCATCTTGAAGGTGTATTGGTCGTTGGTGCTCGAAGTGAGACAGTACTCGTCCGTTCTGGTTTCGGTCTTGGCGAAAGCGGCGCTTGTCTGGAGAACGGTTCCTCCAGAGAGAATCTGGTAGGACTCTTCGTTACCCCAGGAGATGCACTTCTTCGTCACGGAGAAGTACGTTTTTCCTTCTTCACATGTCAGAGTGCCAGTTACGGCAGCAACTAAACGTGAAACAGAGTGGAAAAGGTTACATAGTAGAGATAGCAGAACGAAGCCACTCATCTAAACGTTTTTCTGGCTCGGACACGAAAAGAGAACGGGCAGGAAGGCACACAATTCCTCCCCAAAACGGGCAACTTGGCAGAAGGGAGCGATCTGATTGGCTCCTTCTTAGTCGCGAACCCCTGGGTGGCTCGAACCCCAACACGAAAAGAATCCTCTTTCCCTATGAAGGAGTTAGCCGCCATCGTATAGAGTTGTTTTGGTTTGCTTGGTGTCATTACATTATCATTTGCGCAGTTCGCACTGATTGGAGTGCATCACACGATGCATCTCAGTCTTTTCACGGGAGGAGTGTATAGAAAGGGTTGTGCTTGTAGGATGCGTCTTTTGCAAAACACGAGAATGGAGGGATTGCAATGAGAACCGTTTGCTTCTGAAACACATTGTTACCACATGTAGATACAGAAACGCGGCATAATCGCTGCGGTACGAGGAAGTGGCGATTCCTCCATTTCTTACGTGGAAGGGGTTCAAAGACCACACATGGATTGTTACCCTTTCACCGAATCGAATGCCACCTGTATTACCCTCCTTCTATGGATGTTGTCCAGGAGGAGTCGTTACAGGAAAGCAATACCTCTGCGAGATAGAACACACATCCCTTAAATTTACTAGAAACTCGACAATAGAAAGCAACACATCTCAAACAAACACGCGTAATGCTTTAAAGTGAATACAGAATCCACAGCGGTCAGGGAGCCATCGTGCAACTGGATCAGAGGATTGATATCGATCTCCTTGATGATGTCGCACTGGCTCATAATCTCGGAAATGGTGGCGATGTACTCTCCGAACTTCTGCTTGTTCAGAGCGGGCTGGCCACGGAATCCCTTCAGCATCTTCTGCGTCTTCAGACGGTCCAGCGACATCACAGCCTCCTCCACGCTCGAAGGGCACATGTTGAACACCACGTCCTTCAGGATCTCCACCATCACGCCGCCCAGACCCGACACGGTGATCGGTCCGAAGGTCGCGTCGCGGTTGGCGCCGATCATCATCTCCAGACCCATGGGCACCATCTTGTACAGCATCACGCCGTGGTAGTCGATCGCCTGCTTGCCGAACTTCGCGTTGAACTCGCTCACGATCTTCGACGCCTCCTCCGGCGTGGTGAAGCCCAGCTTCACGCCGCCCACGTCGCTCTTGTGGATGATCTATGGATTACCAACGACCACTGAACGCACGTCCGGCGACACGATCTTGGCGACGAACTTCTCCGACGGGTCCTTGGAGGCCTTGGCGATGAAGTCCGCAGCCTCGTTGGCGTTCTGCACCAGCTTGTAGTCGGGCGTCTTGATGCCGCAGAGCGACAGGATCTACGCCTCACGCCACATCGCCGCCGCTACGTCGTAGCCCTCGATCTCCGTCAGCGTGTAGCGACCCTTGCTCGCCACCTTCTCCGCGATGCCGCGGATCTGCTGCGCGTCGATCTTCGGGTGCGTCTCGCTCGTCACCGCCGCCGTGCGCTGCAGGTACTCGCTGTAGTCCGCCAGCTTGGAGAGCACGCGCATACCCTCTTCAGGACCGCTACGCGTCACGCCGCGCCCTCACACACACTCGTAGACAGACATGCCCACCTTGTTCAGGTAGTCGCGAATCACGTCGTCGTCGGGGTACTTGCCGCCGAACTCCAGCACGATGAACGGCTTCTTCGTCTTGCCGGGGCCGAAGTTCTTCTCGATGGTCTTCGCCATCTCCAGCGGCAGCTCGAGGCCGGGCGCGCCGGGCTGGTAGGCGAAGATCACGGAGTCCACGTTGGGGTCGTCGAGCGCCAGCTTGGCAGCCTCGATGAACTCCTTGGTCTTGACTACACGTTACCGCGAGAGCGAAGCCGCACCCGAGCCCGTCATATCCATGGGGTTGGAGCACACGTAGAAGGGCGGGAAGGTGGACTTGAACTTCTTCACCGTCTCGGGCGATAAGTCGGTGAGGTTCATGTGGTACGTGTCCACGGAGTCGGCGAGCAGCACGCCGAAGCCGCCAGCGTCCGTCACCACTACGAGTCACTCGCTCGTGATGCTCCTACCGGCCACGCGACGACCCTTCGGGAGCGGCTGGTTGCGCAGCACGGTGCCGATGTTGTGCAGGTCCGCCCAGACGTCGCAGCGAATGGCGCCGCACTACACCTCACACCCTCGCCGCGGCCCTACGCTCTTCAGGAGCTGGTCGCACACCTCGTCGTTGGCAGAGAGCGACGCGGAGTGGGAGGCGGACGCCTTGGCGCCCGAGTTGCCGCGGTTGGACTTCAGCACCATCACGGGCTTCTTCTGCGAGACGCGCTTCACGCTGCGCAGGAAGTCGGGCGCGTCGTGGAAGCCCTCCATGTATGCCCAGATCTGCTTGACCGAATCGTCCTTCTCGAAGTAGTCGATGCAGTCCTTCTCGTCCACGTCGCAGGCGTTACCGAAGCTGATGAACTTGGAGATCCAGTTCTCGTGGATGGCGCCCGAGAGCTCGTTCAGGAGGGAGCAGCCCAGAGCGCCGCTCTGAGAGAACAGACCCACATTGCCGAAGCTCGGCTTCGAGAGGCCTCTCTCGCCGATGAACAGCGTGTCCACGCTGTGGGGGTCGTACACGCCCATGCAGTTGGGGCCCACGATGCGGCATTTGTACTGCTCGGCAAGACGACGAATCTCCTCCTACGCCTCACACTTCGCACAAGCAGCGTACCTCAGCGGCGATGCCCTCCTTGGTTCCCGTCTCTCTGAAACCGCCAGGGACGATGGTGACCCACTTGGCGCCGCGCTCAAGGCACTGCTTCAGGGAGTCCACGGTGAACTTGGCAGAGATGGCGATCACAGCGCCCTCGATGGTGTCCGGGATCTCGCTGGCCGATTTGTAGATGGGCTGGTCGAACAGTCTTCCCCCTACACGGTGAAAAACAGCAAGGAGCCCAAACCCTTCGCGTTCACAAAGTACGTCTTGCCCTTGAACTTGTGATAAAAGTTATCAGCAATATTGTATCCGAGAGAGTCTTTCTTCTCACTAGCACCGATGATGGCATAGGACTTGCAATCAAAGAAGCCGTTGATGGGGTAGTCTCTGAGAGATGTAGCAAACGCACGAGTCAGAGTAGATGATCGTAGAGCAGAGAAGGATCTCGCAAGCATCAATCGACAAAGAACAAGGAAAAACAATTGGAAAGTAGAACTCCGTAGTGGTCATTCCCCTTCCTTTCCAAGAACGCACCACACTGCTCGTGCGACACTGTCTATTCCTCATTATCGCGAGTGCGCACCCACACAGCGCCTTCCATCGTTCTCCATTCATCTCTCCTTTGAAAGCCGGGCGAAACACACACGGTTCCGTCGCACACATTTCTTATGCGCCTTCTGTTCCTGTTCGTCTTCTTGTGGACGGGGGGAGTGTGCTCATGTAGGCTCGTCACCCGTTCAGTTAGGGGTAGCTTGTCACAGGCATCGATCCGAGTGTACTGCAAATGCCCCTGCGTTCGTCAGCTACGCGCTCGACATTTACCGAAACGACACGTCCTTCATAACGGATATCATCGAGTATGACGGCGTCTCCCTGTTGTCGGCGTGTTCTACGCGTCAGGACTACTTCATCGTGAAGAAGTGGCGGTGGTGGCGGTGAGTGATCGGTAGCTATTCGGTCTCGCATTACCTTGTGGACGAAAACGGAGGAGTGGATGCGGACGTGACACTGCGAGACGTCCTCGTGTATATCGAGGACGCCGAGGTACTGCGAGCCAAGCGCGTGAAGTGCAACTTCAAGTTCGATGCCTATGAAATGTACAGCATTCAGTGATGCTCTGTGGAGACTGTGACGCGTAGAGGACTGGACTGTCAGTACGAAGGACGCTCCCTGTTTGCGGACTACCAAGACTGGAAGAACGAAACGCGCTACCAGCTGGGAAGTCAGGACAGAAAGTACGTCATTCCCAACTCGAACGTGACGCTCGATCTCGCGTGCTATGACTGCGAATGTCGCATTTCAACCGGATCCTCTTCGGGAAGGCAGATGCTCACTCTGATCGTGATTTCTGCCGTGACCATTCTTCTGTTTTTCGTGTTGAAGAAGATCATCCTCTGCCTCTCAGGAAAGTGTACCAAACCCAAGTCTACCTAGTTTCCTGTGTTTGTTGCCACACGGCGGAGAGTCTTCTGTCAACTCGGCGAAGAACAGTCAATGAAAGGAACCGTTTACCTGCTCCCTCTACTCGTGTTCTTTGTCTCCTCTCTGCTGCTGAAAGGAAAGCAAGAGGGACAGAACAGGAAGGAGGAGTGGGTCGTGTCGTTGAAAAGGAGCACAAAACCCGTGGTCATGGAAAGGAAAGGAAGAGAGAGTGGTATGCGTGCAACTGTGGTGTAGTCGTTCATGTGATGCATTACTCCAAGATTCGTATATCCTATTGTAAAGGAAGTGGATAACAACATGGAAACGTGGATGAATCTCGTGAACGATCAACAGTACCGCGTTGATGCGAAACACTACCTATAGGTTTGTAATTCTCACACCAGACGCGCTCTACAACGTCACAAAGCAGCGTTTCCACAATGACGATAACGTCCTGGTTCAAAGCGTATCCACGTCTCGCTCACGTCATTCAAAGTCATCTTCGGAAGATATACCGTATTCACAATTGGCTAGAAATGGAAAAACGACTCATATCGTTCTTCTTCCTCCCAACACCTTTCCGCTGGTTGGATACAAATCCATTCAACCTCTCCTTGATCTGACTGATAGTCAGTGCATTTGTCATGACGAAAACCCGCCTCTGCCCCTGATCATCCCCTTCGCGCAAGTGAAACGTGTAGTCCTTACTATCCCTCTTCCTACATTGAAGAATAGAAGCATAGCCACTCTTGGTAAAAGCCTGGTTGCCCAACACGCCTGCCAGCGACAATTCACACAAGATCTTATCGTTCAACTGCCCTGTAACGTCACGTCGATTCATGCCCATCTCCACAAGAAGATGAAGGATGCCTGTGCGGATTTCGTGAAAGGCCACACACCTCACGCTGCGTGAAGATACATAAAGCACTCTCACGATGTAGAACAGCATGCAAGCACTACTTGCCTCCACACCACCTCTTCTTCACCCTAACAGAAGAGTGCAGAGACAAGCCTTCGTTTACAAAACAACTAGACAAATACCGTTCCACTGCATAAGCAGCCCCCACTCCAGTCTCATTCTTTGATTTGTTTGTGACAACCAACGAGCCGATGCACTCCTTTTTGTCACCCCCGTCGAAGTTGTCTCAAATCCCCGAAGATTCGGATGATTCCGAGGAAGGCTTTTCATTTCCGTAGCGGGTGGCCATTCTGGGTTCAACGTAGGATGAGGACAAGGCAGGTCCATGCGGGCTCCTGGAAAGACGGATTTGACTCGTTCGAGGACTACCAGTTCAATGAAAGCGATGTAGAAGCAAAATGATATATGACATGAAATAGAAATACCGAATCTACTCTGCGGGAAAGGAGGGACCCATCGTCTTTTGCATTCACGGCGCGGGAGCCACGGGCCTGAGTTTCGCCATGCTCGCTGTGCGTCTTTCCTGATGGACTGATGGTCAGAAAAACGTAAAGTCCTTCTGCCGCGTGGTGGCTCCTGATCTGCGTGGACATGGTTTGCTTCGCTTTGTGTTGTCAGGGAATAGGCCACTCCATGGTTGCGGACGAAAAGGACCTTTCCATCGACGCCCTAACCATGGACTGCCTGCGGCTCCTGGACCACGTCCTTCCAGACAATGAGGTCAACCGCAGCGTGCCCATCATCCTCATCGGACATAGCATGGGCGGCGGAGTGGCAGTGCACGTGGCGAGCAACAGTTGCATAAAGGACCGTGTGAAGGGACTCATCGTGATCGACGTTGTGGAGGGCTCGGCGCTCGAATCGCTCAACGTCATGATGAACGTGCTGCGACGACGACCCACGCACTTCTACGACCTCGAGGACGCGATCGACTGGAGGTGGGCGACGTTGGGTGAGCGTGACGCGTAGTCTCAACTCCCACCTCCTCCACAACCGCGCGTCCGCCCTCGTGTCCATCCCGGACCAGCTCGTGCAGAAGGACGACGCGTACGTGTGGAGGACGAACCTGTTCGACACGCAGCCCTACTGGAAGGGCTGGTACGAGAACATGTCCAACCTGTACCTGCAAGCCCCGGCGGTGAAAATGCTCGTGCTGGCGGGGAGGGAACGCCTGGATACGCCGCTAACGATCGGCCACATGCAGGGCAAGTTCCAGCTGGTGCTGATGAACGGCATGGGTCACTATATCCAAGAGGACGCTCCGGAAGAGCTGGGACGCACGCTCAAGCGCTATCTGGATCGGTACAACTTCATCGGCGGCTTGTCGGAAAGCGACGCTCTGCAGCAGCGAATAAAGCGGGAGAGAGCGATGTTGTATGGCATGTAGTATATGTGGATCTTTGTTCGCTCACGCGCTGTTCTTGCACAACCAGGGTTGTTCTATTGCCCCGCCGCCGTCGCCTTGCGAGGATCCTTCTCTCTATGGAAAGCCCGTGCGGTTATTCTTGTTGCATAAAAGGAGGAAATGGCGATTGGGAAGGCGTGCAACACACGGATTAGAGGGTGGCATCTTAGCAATGATTGTCATCATTTCCAGGATCCACGATCATTGGTCACGAGAGATCCCGCGGGGAAAGGGGTCATGCCCATAAACAATCTAAAACGAAGGCGAATGGGATCGCTGTCTACATCAATTGATGAGGCTATCGGATCAGACGATACTCTGGGCAGATCCATTCAACCTGAGAGAGATCGTCTGATCCCCGCAAAGACGACTGCAATGAGTTCACCCCTCCCTCCTTGCATGCACCGTCAGAAGTACACTCCATACTGTGCGCGTTGGGTCTGCCTGTCACGCGTAGTGTTGCCATCGCGTATTGATAAGTCATCGCTTTCCCGGAAGCGTGGGAGACCGCGAAAGTACCCTGTGTTGCCGAACAATGGAAGGACGTTCAAGTGCGTTCCGACCGCAACCTTCCTGGCAATGCCCGCCGGCTGCTCCCTGCCCCCCTCTATGTCTGTTTTTCTTGCTAAATTCGTGTATCATCGTTCCTATGTCATTGACGAGTAACCGCAGTCTCGTTTCATTCCTCCTGTTTGATGGAAACAAAACGCGTGACTAGGGCAACCGGGCAGCCAGAATACAAGAATGAAAACACCAGTTACGAGAGGTCGAAACTAAGCTAAAACGGGTGTTAGCAACCGTCGATCTTCTGATTCACTGCAGTCGGTGCAATCAGAATGACTGGAAATAGCACTGCGGGTTGATAAACGGGGCTCGGGACACCAACATAGGGAATGAAAGCGGGTGGTGTCACCACTTCGTCCGACTTCTTGAGTGAAAGTAGAACGGAAGCTGCCTCGTCTTGAGATAAAACCGGAGAATCCTTCACCGGCTGAGTGGATGGGCTGGGCTCTTCTTGGTCTTCAATAGAACGCTTATCCTCCTTCGGCAAAACAGCGTGACGGCGATGGCGAGAGTACTTGCGGATCCCCGTTAAAACACCATAGTTCAGGCGGGCGTGGGAGCGGCGAATGCGCTTTGATTTGTCCTGCGAACTATGCGTCAGCACCGAGAACAACCAGCACTCATCAGCCCAATAGTGATAGAGTTCATCCTTGCGGCGCTACGCATCACGACAATATGAGATAAGTGCGTACGACATCGTCCAAGTGTTTCAGATACTTCTGCGCGTGACTCTGAACCTGTTGCTTGGTTCTCGTTTCAATCTAGATTGTAAGCGCCGGACCGCGTTTCTCACGTAGCTCGTGATTCTATCCCAGTCTCTGGGAAACAGCTTGTAAGCCTCAACAAAACGCTGATGTTCATCAGCAGACCATTCGCCTATTCCATTATATGCACTCAGCGAGTCCACCATGGTGGGTATGCGATGGCATAACCTGCTGGTAATAGATAGAATGGAATCGGTGCGAGAAGTACCACTCTCTTGATTATCAAGGCGTGCAGTGGTCACGCTCCACCTGAAACCGAGTCCACAGTCGGGCGCGATATTCCATCACAGGGCGTGGTAGTGTGCGGAGAAAACAATGAGAGATTTATTATCCCTTGAAGAGCTCTCTCCGCGATGAATAGGCGTCATTGCAGAGCTTGGAGTAAACCACTTCCGCCTCCTGCGACGACGGACACTCTATTCTGCCTACTCCTCACCGGAAGTGCCGTCTCTCACCGTAACAAAAGGGAAACCGAGAGACAATGACCACGTCTAGGATGCGTCCGTATTGCTGAAAATGGGAGTAGAGTGTGTCTGCGGGTACGTCTTCCGGGAAGTTGAAAATGTGGACGCACGTATCCTGATCGTGAACGAACGCAGTCAGGACTATACGCAGTCGAGCGTCGCGTTCACCGTGTAGTACTCGGACTGCATGATGTCCAACTTGGTGGCGTACGTATCGTGCTCGGTGGATGAAAGAGGGAGCGGTTCAAACAGGGTCCCGAAGTGAGAGAGATCGATCCAGAAGGACGAGGGGCTATTCCACTCGCACGGCGCGGAAAGCAGGCCGAACGGTGGTGAGTAGTCCCAGGTGACGAGAGGGGGAGTGTCTTGCACTGGTTTGTGCTGATGGCGCTGGAGACGCACGTGCTTCTGGTTCGGCGTGTCTGCAAACTTGACAACGAGCGGTATGGGCGAGTTCTATATGAAACGCCATGGCAATGCCGACATGAAGGTGAGTCTTCCCGCTCAGCTCCTGAATCGCCCTGATTGCTTCGCAGCGTTGTGTGTATCTGCAGAAGCCGTATCCCTTCGCGATGCGGTCCCCGTGCTTGATGATGACCACTTCCACGATGCTCCCGTACTGCTGGAAGAGCGTCCTCAACTCCTGTTCGGTTGTGTGTTCGGGTATCATCCCGATGAAGAGCTTGCTCTCTACAGTCAAGAGAAGCGATGGAACCACACCTTGCTGGATGTCCTCCAGAAGACTGACCTCCATCTTCTCTAATCGTTGTGCAGTGTTCTCGCTGCCTAAAGGGAAGGGCTTGTGGTGGTATTGCGCGATGACCTCACTTCGGTTCACATTTCTGTCAAAAGTCACGATAGCAGCCGTTGCGTCTACCCTTCACTCCCTTTTCCATCCGAAACGGGTTGTACAATACGCATAGTCACTGGCTTTCACGATTTGAACACTGATCACTTTTCCCACGTTACAAAAGACGTTCGCAATCTAGTCGTGAGCGAGATATCGGAAAGACACGTTTTCCTTGCCCACATTGGACGGAATGTTGGAAACCAACACGGAATTGGTGTTATTCATGTGGCGTACGACGCGATTTTTGAGCTACGCTTGCATAATCCTCAATCGGATCCCCGTAGAGTGAACAATCCCCTTCGCCAAGAAGAAGCGTATAGTGATTCATCGAAGAGAAGTGTATAGTGATCATAGTGTTGAAGGGAAGAGTATAGCGATTCATAACACTAAAGGAAAGTGTAAAGCGACTCATAATCCAGAAGAGAAGCGTATAGCAATTCATAATCCTGAAGAAACTCACTATCATCAACAAACATCAAAAGAAGCGTGTAAAAGGACTATTTCTTGGCCTGGCACGAGTGCTTGTGCACCTTCCAGTCGGCAATCTGACACTCTCGTGAACAGTAGAACGTGCACTTGCAGCGACTGCACTTCTTGAACTCCTCCGTATCCTTCTCGTAGCGTCCACAATCTATCCCATAAGGTAGCAGCACAAGCAGTACTGTGACAGCGATGGATCGGTCTCACAGTGGTCGCATCGACCAATTGGAACACCTCGTTCTTCTGCGACGCCATGAAGTCGCGCAAACAACTGCAAATCACGCAACGCAAACAACTAACTACGCGTTCTTTGCATACACCGAAAACACGGGCATTTCAGGAATCACGTAATTCACGTAGTTCAGCACATCCCCCAGCGTGTAGTTCTGGTTCACGCGAACCCATCGCTACTCCTCACTCACTCCGCACACCCTCACCTGCTGCTTGAAGTGGTGTCGTAACGTGGACACGTCCGCCGTGCCGTCCTTCGGATAGGGCAGCACGTAGAACTCCTGGAACCAAATCTCCACGCTGCTCGCCGTGTAGCACTTCTCCTCGTCCCACTCCATGGGGGATAAATGATTATCCCTCGAGGGATACAGCATCTACGCCTCATCCCTCGTCACCTTCCGCACGTTGAACAGGTCCGCGAAGGTGTCCTCCTCGCTCATCTCGCGCACGTAGTCCGACTGGCTGCTCTCGGGGTAGAGGATCATCACGGGGAAGATCAGCTCGTCGTTCTTGATGTGGATCGGCGCGTTGAAACGCTCGGGGTACGCGTACAGACTAGGGCCCATCTACATGTGAAGCGAGGAGAGAAGGAGTGCTTGGTAGCCGCGCGCCGCGATCAGCTCCTTCACCTTCTGCTTCTCCTCTTCCTTCTTCTGCTCCTAGAGGTGAGCGGGAGGGAGAGATGCGACACTTCGCGCAATCTCGAGATTGCGCTTGGTCTCCTTCTGGAGCTTCTCCTCGCAGTCCTGCTTCAGCTTGATTGTGTAGATGTTCTCCGGGTCGTCCTCGAGCACCATGTTGCAGCACTTCAGCGCAGCGTCGTAGTGATTCAGGCCCGCCAACGCCCTCGCCTTTCGATAGAGCACCTTCTTATAGCGAGGCTATGGGATGACGAAACGAAAGCAGAGGCAACCTCAATCGCGAGAGCCTTGTCGCAATCCGTAATGCAGGTTCGGTAGTTCTCCCTCTTCATTTGAATCAGTCCGCAGTTCGCGTAGAGCGTCGCGAGGAGATGCTGGTTTTCGGGGGTCTTTGGCAAGCGCTCCGCATACATGGCCGCACTCTTAAACTCTCGATACGCCTTCTTGTACATGCACGCTCCGATCGCGAAGCTCTTCTTCGCCTCGTGCTGGAAGTCCTCCACCATTTCCTCTACACTTCACCAAACCAGCAGACAACCAACCGTCCGTTCTCTTGTCGTTTGCAATGCTGCGCAGTGCCTGGAAACTCGTGTTTGTGCGCATGTCCTCCTATCGGTCAGTCCCCGCTCGCTCTGGTCTCACCTCCGTGTAGTCCTTCATCAGCAGAGGGCACTCTTCCATTTCCTTGAAGTATTCCTCTCTCTCCTCCGGAGTCCACTTTTCGCTCGGGTCGATTTCGTCGATTTCTTCGTCAAGGGGCTGGCTCATTGAAACAGATGCGGTTGGCTGAAAAGACTGCTCCTTTCTTGGTCGGGAGGGAGTTTCAGTCCCAAAGAAGGGACTCTTTCCAGCAGGGCGGGAAAACCCCCGAAATCGGTCAGGCTGCGAGTTTGAATTAGACAACTAGAGCCGATACGGTCCAAACGACTATGGACAAGTACGTGTTGCTGCGAAGGATTGGCAGCGGCAGTTATGGAATCGCGTATCTCGGTCGGGAGAAAGCGTCAGGTGTACTAAAGGCACTGCGATCGGCGTCATACTGTAGGACTACTTTGTTTTCAAAGAGATCGACGCGAAAGCACTCCCCGCGGAAGAAGTGAAGAAGGTCGCGCTCGAGATCAAGGTCCTGTCCACCATGCGGCATGAATTCATCGTTCGCTATCACGACTATTGCAAGTGCAACGGAAATATCTACATTATCATGGGATACTGTCCCGGAGGTTATGTCCATCGCTCCTCCTGACCCGTAGGCGACATGCACGAGCGCATCAAGCGGCAGGGATCGACTCCGTTTCCCACCGAGCAGGTGTTCAAGTGGTTCATCCAGACCGCTCTCGTTCTACACTACTTGCACCTCAAGAAGGTGATTCACCGCGACATCAAGCCCCAAAACCTGTTTCTGGACGACGTTGGAGTTGTCGCACTCGTTCACTGTAGAAAGGCAACATCAAGGTGGGCGACTTCGGCATTTCGCGCGTCCTCCAGTTCACGCAGGACTTGGCGCAGACAGCCGTTGGCACGCCGCTCTACGTCGCACCTGAAGTGGTGAAGGGCGTGGGCTACGACTCCAAAGCGGACGTGTGGTCGATGGGCTGCACCTTCTACGAGATCCTCACCTTCTCTCCTCCCTTCAGCGGAATGAGTCTGTCGGACCTCATGGGGAAGGTGAGGACTGCCAGCTATCCGCGCCTCAGTAGTCGCTACGAGTGCGTTCCGTGGAGCCGCCCTCACTCCTAGTCCCGACCTGAAGGAGCTCATCGAGTCCATGATCGTTGTGGACCCCGCGTACGCTTCCTGGGAGCGTGTAACTCTGTAGACAGCGTCCCTCGATTGACGACATTCTCATGAAGCCGTGCTGTATGGAGCGTCTTCATCGCTACTACCCGCAGTACATCCCCACGCTCTTCCCCTACTCCTCTCCTGTTCTCCATCCTCCAAACCCCTCTCCCCTTCTCCATCCTCCTCCAAACCCTTCTCCTGTTCTCCATCCTCCCATAAACCCTTCTCCTGTTCTCCATCCTCCCACAAACCCCTCTTCTCGAGTGTCAGTAGCGTCCAGTCAGCAGTCCTCGGCGTCGAGAAGAACCCACTACACGCATCTCTCGACGCTCTCCTCTCCTTCCAAGCCCGCCCTGATAACCCCCGTTTCATCCAACGAAAGGAGCTCGGGAAAACAGCCGAAGCACACTCCCACCTCCCACTCCTCTCCGAGTATCGTTCTGAAGCCCATTACCGTGGTGGCGAGCAGCGCTTCAAAGCACTTCATTATCAGCTCCGAAGCGGATACCGACAACGCGCCTCGTCGTTTTAGTCTCCCCGTGCAATCCATTGATCCCACGTCGCGGTTGGCCTCGTTGTCGAAGGGAACGATCCGCACGATGGAAACGGTGGAAGAGAAGACGCCCATGTCGATCATGTCCGTCATCCCCATCGAGGTGAAGGAGAAGAAGGCGCAACGTCACAAGTACCAAATCACTCCAACGCACATTGCCGTTGACGGGAAGCACTCGCTCCCTCCCTCTCCCAAGAAGGAGCCTAGCGTGGTGTCAGTGAAGGAGAAGAGGAAGGGCAGCGTGAAGCCGCTGAAGGATGAATTCATCTCCAGCGTGCCGATCCCGCAGCCGCTGTTTGTCCCGCCGAGAGGGAGGGGAGCTCAAGAGGAGAGGAAGGAGGGTGTTGTTCAGGTGGAGAAGGAAGAGAAGGAAACAGAGAGGAAAGGAAAAGGAAAGGAAGAAGCAAGAATAACTGAAAGCAAAGGAATCACTCACTCTGGCAAGAAGGCAGCAGTCCCCATCTCAAAGCAGCAGGAAGAGCGTAGAAGAAGGAAAGTGGAGCTGCTGGATCCTTGGCACACGCCAACAACCCACGAGATCATTGAGCACAACAACGCGCTACGGAGGCTGCGGAGAAAGGAGGATGATTCATCTTTATAATTGTATCATAGTCCCCTGTCTGTTCGAGACACTTGAATTATGAGTGATGCATACGTCGCCACTGTAGTCAAGAAATGCATCGCTGTCGTCTGCAAAAAGGCAGGCGTAGAGTACGTTTCCGAGAGAACGATCGACTATCTCTGTGATCTCGTTATCACTTGTACGTCCATTCATACTACTCAACATGGTAGATATACGTCAGATTGGTCGTTTGATTCTGGAAGAACAGCACGAGAAGGAGAATAGGGAACTAAGCGATATCGATATCCTCCATTTGCTTCTTTCGCATGTACACGTGCTTCTAATGAGAATACCCTGTAGACTTCAAAGAAAAAGAAGGAACTCTTCCTATTCACGCGAATCCTAGCAAACTGCGAGAACGATAAGCCTATGGAACGGAGTTGTGTCTGATTTGCTTCTCATCACAAACAGAAACATGGATCATTCCCATGCCCGTTCGCCCTCCTTACGAAGCATCGCGTTCCACTGTCGATTTGTCGTTCTCTATCAACAATCTCATGCAATAGAAGGATCCCGACTCAACACAAGACTCCGACTTCTCCCGTCAAGGACTGCTTGTGGGGCATTCCGGGAGTCCAATCCAGTGTGCGTGTAGGTTTCGATTGACGATTAGCACTATTCACAGAGCCAGCGAAACCAGTGCTTCGAGTCACAATAACAGTGATTTCCTAATGCATAGCCCAAGTTTGCAAGTGCCTCGAGCATCAAGCGAAAGCAACCCTCGCCCTCCGTCTCAAAACCAAGCTTCTCATCCCTTTAACTGTACACTACTCCCATGCGAGTCCTGTTTGAGTGGCAACAAACAACGGATGATTCCACAAGCTCTATGGTCCTACCAACTTACAAGTCCTTGCAAAGGTTGTTCATGGCCATATCAGACTCACCCTACCCATCAACAAGTCCAATCGACGCATACCTTGGAGCGGACGTAACCACCGAGGGAGATGGTATCCACCTCACCAGTAGCAACACCGGTCTTGGGGTCAAGACGAGCAACGTTGATCTAGCGAATCACCTGAATCCAGCGCGACCCCTACCATGACAGAAGCGTGGTCCTGAGCCTCAATCACGCGGTTGGTCCAGTCGCTACAACATGACGGAGATGAACCAGGCCAAACCATCTGCGGGGAAGGTAGAGTTCAACGGATTGTCCCTTGTCGTTCTGCATGTTTAGAAGAAAATCAAGTTTGTGGAATAAATCTCTGACGAATTACAACAACTATCGTGGTGCACGGCGGAATCGCCTCGTGACTACATACAAGGACCAGGTATGGGACACTACGAGAATGCGCGCATCGTGCGCAATTGAAACGCCGATCTGGATCCCACGACGACTCGCGGAGAGAATGGGTAAAACGCGGTGCGGAGAACGGATAGTGGAATTGGCACAACACGAACACTGGATTGAGTGGATTGTGTTCAGAAGGATGCTCGGAGGTCAGAAGGAGACGAATCGCGACAAGTGAACATGCCACCGCCTCCCCGTCGCCCACACGCTTCTCTATCCTTAAGGACAAGAAATGGGATCCGAAGAGGAAGACGGCCCAGTGCGACGATATGCCTGTTAAACAGCACAATCACGCTTCAATCCTCCATAGAAAAGGCGTTTCGTTGCAGTGAAAGGAGCCGCTGCGCACATAATCCACCCTATTGTCCTGTCCCTAATACCCGTTTATGTTCATGGAAACAATCACACTTAGAAAAAGAATTCTGTACAAAACATGGCTGCGAACAAGAAGAACTTTGATATGCAGATTAAACTGCTGATGATCGGTGATTCTGGTAAGTCCGTGCGAATTCGCCTCGAGCCTCGCTCACCCGCGTGTAGGCGTCGGTAAAACGTGCTTGCTGATGCAGTACGCCTCCAAGAACTTCATCAAGACCTTCATCACCACCATCGGTATTGATTTCAAGATTAAGACCGTGAACGTCTGCGGCAAGACTGTGAAGCTCCAGGTAGGACGCGAGGCGCCCGGATCATGGGCTAGATTTGGGATACTGCTGGTCAGGAGCGCTTCCGCACCATCACGACCTCCTACGTCAGAGGATCGGAGGGTATTCTCCTCGTTTACGACGTCACCGACCGCAACTCCTTCGAGAGCATTTCTTCGTGGATGGAGCAGATTTCGCAGGTGGTGTGTCCGGACTCGCTGTCACGCATAGCACGCTGATTCTACTGTAAATAAGATTCTCATTGGCAACAAGTGCGATCTCGAGGCCCAGAGAGTGGTGCTTGCGCGCTCGCGTCACGCGTAGGCTGTGTCAACAGAAGAGGGTAAGAAGCTTGCTGAGAAGTTCGGCATTCCCTTCGCTGAAACCTCCGCTCAGACCAACACCAACGTCGATGAGGCGTTCATGTCCCTCGCCGAGGCCGTCGTGAAGCGCAAGAACGAGGAGGCTGGCGCTCTCGACTACAAGACGGAGAAGGCGGAGACTGTGAAGATTTCGTCGTCGGATAAGAAGGAAGGAAAGAAGGGTGGCTGCTGTAAATAATCTCCATGCTGACGTAATGGTATGCTCTATACTAGTTGCGTCCACTATGTTCCCTCCTTGTTTCACATTCATTATGGCTGCTTCTGTTCCGCACACCAAACTGGGTGATATGGAAGTGGCTGACCCTCTCCGGCACTACCGTGTAGGTATCCACCCTCACTCTGGGCACCTGGCAATTCGGCGACACCATGCTTTACAAGAAGCAAGTATGAGCTGGATTCATGCAGAGCGAGCCGTAGACGCCCGAAGTGGAGGCCCGGATCGTGAAGAACGCTTTTGACGGTGATCAGTCATGGATCTTTGTCACGCGTAGTGGGCATCAACTTCTTCGACACCGCAGAAGCCTACGACGACGGTGGTACGTCCCTTCGCTTGTCAATTACCCACAGTATCCGAGCAGGCGCTGGGCAATGCACTGAAGGCCGCCGGGAGGGAACGAGAAGAGTACGTGATCGCTACCAAGGTGAACGGGGACAACTTGAAGCCCGACCGGCTTCGCTCCACCTTCCAGCGCTCTCTCGAAAACCTCCAGACCGACTATGTGGATCTCCTCCAAATCCACTGGCCGAACGACCAGGTCCCGCCCGAAGTGTACATGCCCGTCATTCGCGAATTCGTGGAGGAGGGGAAGGTGAGAGCGATCGGCATTTCCAACCACGGATGCCAGGACATGCAGCGGGTTCTCGACACGGGCGCCTCCATTGTCTCCAACCAGTTGCCGTACAGCCTTCTGAACCGCGTTGTCGAGGACTCCGTTTGGAATGGCTTTGTCGTTCATCGCTAGATCATCCCGTTCTGTCGGCAGCACGACATCGGCGTCCTCGCCTACTCGCCGCTGGCTCAGGGTCTGCTCACGGGCAAGTACGCGACCGTGGAGGACTGTCCGCCGGGACTCTCGCGAAGTCGCTACTTCGACGCGTCGCGCTCCGAGCTCAGTCGCCACGGGGAAGCGGGCTGCGAGAAGGAGCTCTTCGCCACCTTAAGCGGCCTGCGACGCATCGCGGAGGAGCGTCAGATGACCATGTCGCAGCTGGCGCTGGCGTGGCTGCGGCAGAAGGCGCCCACGAGCATCGTGAGTGCGAGGAGAGGACGTGAACGGTAGATCTTCGGCGCCAGCAAGCCCGAGCACGTGTTCATCAACGCCGAGTGCGTGAACTACCGCCTGGATGACGCCGTGATGCGAGAGGTGGTGGTGTGGAGGCGTGTCTCACTTCCAGATCGACACGTGCACCTTGCCCGTGAAGGAAGCTCTCCACGGAAACCCCGACGTGTGGAATCACATTTCCCGCGTTCACTCTCGTGTTTCTTGGAAACAGACCACTTGCACAAATCGTTCACCCAAATCAAACTCGACGTTCTGTTGTCCGTGAGGAGCAGCGCCCGTCCGTCGAACACGGGACGCATCTCCAGCGGCTCGCACAGCAGCTCCTTCGACGCCAGCGCCTCTCCCTCGAACGAGTACAGCGTCAACAGGTAGGTCGACGCCGAGTACAGCAACACCGTGCGGTTGTGCGCGATCATGCCCCACGTGAACGGCGCCCCCTGCGAGTGGATGGAGCGCAGGAACGAGCCGTCGAACAGCGAGAACAGAGAACACGCGCCCTTCTCGCTGACCACGCCGAACGCCATCAGCGCGGAGTTCACCATCACCTCGCGCACCAACCCGTCGTTCACGCGCACCTCGCACTTCTTCTGCAGCACGCGCTCCTTCCCCGTCTCGAACACCATCACGTCGCCCTCGTCGTCCACGCCCAACAGCCACCTTCCATCCTCGCTGCCTCGAATCCGCTTCATCAGTCGCTACACGTCACGCCTCCTCGCCGCCCCCACCTCGTTCTCCACACGGTCCACCGTCTCGCCCTCCACCGTCATCGCGCGGATCCCGCCCAAGTTGGAGACGAACACGAAGCGGCCCTCCTTCGAGAGGAGCGCGGAGTCGCTGGAGTAATGCGCATTCCGGTTCCCGAACCGGCTCTGGGCGTCGAACACGAGGTCGAACGATGCCTGCTTCAGCGACGGCGTCTTGAGCTGGAATCTCAAAATCGCGCCGTTTTCGGTCAACCCGATCACTCCTCCGTTGTTGGGCAGCACGCACGACGTGACAACCCTCGTCTGCTGCAAGCCCAGCACCGCCACCACCTTCTCCTCGCCACGCGCGTCGTAGCCCACCAGGCACGCTCCGCTGTACGTCCAGTTCTGGTTGGTGGCGACCAGCGTCTTCGACGGACCGGCGACGGCTTTGCGCTTCTTGTGGGCGGCGGTCGTCAGCTACAGGTCACTCGCACACGACGCTCCCACCTGCTGGGGCATCACGCCGAAGTTCTCGGCGATCGACGCCACCTGCTGGAAGTCGACGGGTTGCGTCTCGAACAGGCGCTCCGCCTCCTGCGGCGTGGTGTAGAGAAGGTGGTGGTACACGTTCATCGCGGAGATCGCCGCAGCGCCTCTCTACGACGTCACAGTCCGCAGATGATCGCACCTGCTTGAACCCGAAGACGAGATCGATCCACTCGTGAAGGTGCTTGGAGACGAAGGAGGACTCCAGGGCCTGGCTCATGATCTGCACGAAGTGTTGTGGAGAGTGCGCGTACGGCGGCAACTGCACCGTCGCCAGCGACGTCACGCCGTCCTGCAAACAGCCCAGGTCCACACTACGCCTCACGCCGCCGCCTCACGCCCCACGCGTTGCAATTCTCGTACACCTCGCGCAGGTAGAACAACTCCGGAATCAGCTCCTTGCAGTCGCCGTCGTTGCTCACCGCACCGCGGAAGGCTTCTCGCATGCTGTGGAACTGACGGTCCGGTCGGTCGAAACGCCCGTCCTGGAGGGAAATGTGATAGGAGGTGAAGGGCTCGATGCGCACCAGGAACCAGAGCACCATGGCTGCGTTGGAGTAGAAGGTCGCGTAGTGGCGCGGAGGCATGGTGAGAAGGTGCAGCGGGTCGCTCGGGTCGGGCGGCGCGTCGACATACATGCTCTGGAGCGTGTCGTACTTCTCCTGTTTGTGAGCCACGTCACGGACACTCACCTGGACCACCTCGCGACGCTCCTTCAGCTGCGCACCCATCGGCTTGCTCAAGTCGCGGTAGTTCGCCTCGTCCTCCAGGTCGATCGTCTCGCTCTCGTAGTTGGACAGCACCCAGGGCATCACGTAGTACTGCGACAGGTCATTCAGACTACGCCTCACTCCCTCACAACGCACTCCACCTTCTGCCCGCGAGTCGGTTCACGCGCATCAGGTACTCAAAGTTCGACAGCTCGCCCTTCTGCCACCGCTCGAAGCTCGCGTCGTTCTTCCAGCGCTCCTCCGCCGTCGCGCCCAAGAACGGCGCCAGCGAGGGCGGCTGCAGCTGCCGAAGGGAGGCGTGGAAGCGGTTGCGCTGCGCCGGCGTCTCGAAGGCGAGGAACACGGAGGCGCCGTTCGCGAAGAACAGCTCGTCGCCCACATCGCGCTGCTACCCATAATCGCCGCGATTTCTGCCATACCAAATAATGGCGGTATTCCTCGCTCGTCAGCTGACCCACCTCCCAGTTCTCGTTCTTCAGCGCGTCCAACAACAGCCACTTGTTCTCCCCGCGTCTGCCGTTGGCGCACTTCTCCTCCATGGCGGCGACGTGGCGCTCGCGCTCCTCTCTGAACGACGGGTCGACGATGAAGATGAGCTCGCCCCGCGTCAGGTACAGCGTACCGCGTATCGCTTGGAGCGGCTTCACGAGGGAACAGGCGGCGGAGAGCACGGCGGCGGAGAGTTGGTGCGTGACGGTGAGAGACGCCTGCTTGAACACGGAGGACTCGGAGAGCGGCGTGGTGGGCTCGTCGGTCCACACAGAGGCGGCTTGGTGGTGCGGCGTGCACGTCAGCGTGTGCTGAAGGAGGACGTGGGGCTTGATGCACGCGCTGGTGACGGCTGGAGAGACCGCGTTCACGCTAGATGTGAGGGTGGACGAGGACGACAACTTGACCGCGCTGGGCGTGTACCAGGGCGAGCACTCGCTCGCGAGCGCGTTGTTCAACGAGTCGAACAGGTCGTTTCGCTTCTCCTTCCTACGCCTCACCCCTCCTCGCATGGCTCACTGCATCAGCCAGCTCAAGAAGCATCCGTTCACCATCTCCTCGAACGCCTCGTTCTCCTTGTCCACCGCCACCTCCTCCTCTGCGTGGATCTCCATTCTCCCCATCGCCTTCATCGTCTCGATGCTCTTCTTCACGTCCTCTTCGCTCACACGCACCCACTTCACCTCCTCGACGCCGCAACTCTTCAAATAGACAGCCATTCGCTCTTGTCTCCCACTGTCGCTGACTTCGTTCAGCCATTCCTTGACTACGCGTCACCTCGCTCTCTCACACTCACTCAATCCTCGCTTCAGACTCAGCTTCGCCTCCGCCGTCATCTTCTTCGTCAGTGCTGCCAGCACTTCTTTGCGTGTGCACTCCTCCACCGAGGGAGTTTCGTTCAGCTGGGTCAGCAGGAGGTTCAGATGAGCGATGTCGCACACCTCCACCAACTTCTTCGCCAGCGCGTTCAGCGACGCGTGCATCGCCTTCTGGACGTCTTCGGGAATGCCGCAATTCGCCGTCTTTTCCTCCGCCGCCGTCTCGCCCCAGCCAAACAGCAAGTCCTCCTCCTGCGCCTTCGCTACCGGCAGGTTCTGCATCAGCGGCAGCACCTTCGTGAACACCACCTGCAGCATGGGCGCGATCTGGGTGGAGGGCACCAGCAGGAGTACTTCGAGGAACGCTTGGATTGACTCCCAGTTCGTTTGCAAGTCATCCTGAGAAGGTTCTTCCATGCGTTCTTGAGAAGTCTCTTCCTTCGCTTCCACGCGTTCTTGCGACGACTCTTCCACACACTCCTGCGACGACTCTTTCACACACTCCTGCGACGACTCTTCCACGCGTTCCTGCGACGACTCTTCCTGGAGATAGAGAAGCTCCTTGAACAGGAATTCCAAAAGCTGCCCGTATTTCTGCCATCTGGCGGACTCCTTCTCCTTCATCACGACGTCCCTCATCTCGCTCAACACCGCGAGAAGCAGCCGCCTTTCGCCCGCTCGCGACGCCTCGAAGGCGAACTGGAGAACGAGCGACGCGTACAGCGAGAAGGACAGCGTGTTGGCGGCGAACCTGGCGAGTTCCTCGCGGAGGAAGAGAGCGAGGTGGGCGTCAGAGAGCGGAGAGAGCGGGACGAACCAGTTGGCGTAGCGCAGGAAGGGCATGATGGTGGTGGGCGTGAGGAGAGAGGGCTCGCACACGAGCGAGTACATCGATGTCGGGTTGCCTATGGTGTGAGAGAGGAGGACAAGGAGGACCTGACACGACTCCCTGCTGTTTCATGGCGTGATAACACAGCATCACGTGCTCGGGCTTGACGCTCATCGCGCTCCACTTGGCTTGGCGCTCACACGCCTCCACGCACGCGTTCAGCAGCGAGTCGACAGCCACGCCGGCTCCCTTCAGCGCCAGCCAGAAGGTCAGATAACCGCAGACGCACTCGCTGTACTCGGAGAGACACGCCAGTCCGCTCATGACGCTGTCGACGCCACCAGGCGTGTTCATCACAGCCGTGACGAAGTCGACGAGAGCGGTGCAGTCGCGACGCTCCTCGCTCTCTTTGCGCAGCACGCGGAACAGCGCACCCAGCTCCTCAGCCGTCGCGGTCTCCACGTGCTCGCTCACCCTCTCCACCAGCCACGCGCTCAGGTCACGGCCTCGCTCCACGCACCACTCGGCGTAGCCGTCGTACTTCGTCACCTCCTCGCTCACCTGCGTGCAGTACCAACAGCGACACATCGCCTCCAGCACCGCCTTCAGCGATCCTCTCCACTCGCGAGGCATCGACGCGTGCAGCGTCTCGTGGAAGAAGAGATCCACCAGACACGACCACTTCGCGCAGCGCGCCAACGCGGGCACGTGTGCCGGCAGACACGCCTGGAGGTCCGAGCGCACCCATCGGGAGAGACACTCGGTGAACAGCAGCCAGTCGTTGGAGGAGGCGTTCTGCATCGTCACCTCGAACAGCGACAAGGCGTAGTCAATATAGGCCTGTTTTTCGGAATCGGAAAAGAGATTTGCTTTCTGAAGAAGAGGGAAAAGAACGGAGTTCCCGCCAAGGTTCTGAATGGCGGTCGAAATGTGCTCGTTTTTGGACACCAGGAAAGGACCGTCGATTTTCGCCATCAGTTCTGGAATGCGCGATTCCTGGTCCTTGCTCAACAGACTGCGCACAGAAAGAAGCGCCGATTTCGGAACCACGTTGGGCGTTTCGGCGTTGAGAAGGATCTGATTGGACAACAGCGAGGGCGTGACGCGGAACCAGGGCGTGGCTGTGGGGGTGCTGGCGATGGAGAAGGAGCGGAGAATCGCGGGCCGCGAGGTGTGGAAGAGAGTCACACGTGGATGTGAAATCGGTGGGAGCGCAACTCGCGTTGAGGTGGAGTTGACCGAGAACGAAGCGAAAGCCTGCATCGCGAGCGTGACGGTGTTGCTATGGGTCAGGGAGAGGAGACGAGCGCACAAGTCGGTGGGCGTGAGAGGCACTGGTGTGACGACGGACTTGTGGTTGATCATCACGGTGCAGAAGCCGCGGGAGATCACGACGTCGACAGGGTTGTTGGCGTCGTCGGCGATGGAGAGCACGGTGGAGTACCCTACGTCGCTGAACAGTCGCAGCTCCATGGAGATGCACCAGGTGGAGGGCAGAGAGAAGGAGTCCTTCAGGTCGGTGGTGTGGAGGCGAATGGAGGAGCCCTCGGCGAGGAGGAGTTCGGGCGGCGATGGAGGAAGCAGGAGCGAGGAGGTGAAAATTTGGAGGAGCGAGGTGTGGAGGGAGAAAGAGGCGGAGGCGTGGAGGAGCGAGAAGAGTTGTGTGAGGAGCGACGAGGAACAGTTGGAGGAGAGAAGGAGCGGCAGCAGGGAGACGATCACGGAGTGCTCGGGCAGCAGGAGGAGAAGCGTGTTCAAGAAGGCGTGGTGCGGCACCAGCGACTTCACGTTCCACTCGTCTACAGGTCAGGCAAGCGAGCGAGAAGGACTCTGGAGGAGCTGCTGGAGCACCTGCAGCCACGCGTCGATGGCGGAGGAGGGCAAGGAGGCGACGATGTCGAAGAAGGTGAGTGTGAGGGACACGTGTGCGATGAAGGCTTCGCGGGCAGCGCGCACTTTGAACAGGAAGCAACACAGCGTGGACTGCGGGAGGGTGGCGGCGAGCGTCGCGCCGGGAAGGAGCGCGTCCACCGAGAGGGCGAGAAGGAGGAAGAGAAGCGAGTCGTCGGGCTGCTTGGCGGTCTGCAGCGTCAGCAAGGACTAGATATGAGTGCGAACAACCACCCCCACTCGCCACATGGCGCGGTCCACGGTAGCACTGACGGTGGCGATGAGAGCGGGGTGGTGGTGGAGCAGCGCGAAGAGCGCGAGCAGGAAGTGTTGCCGCAGCGCCAGCTCCTCCTCGTTGGGCGGCAGCGAGGACCAGGCGGCGAAGAAGGGGAGGAAGAAGGACGCCGGCTGCTGGATCGTCAGGTCCGCCGCGCAGTTCACCACCTAGCGAGTGACGCACACGACGCACGCCTACGGTGGTGAGAACGAAGTGCGTCTTCACCGCGTCCGGCTCCGTGGACAAGGAGGCCAGCAGCGCGGCGACCAGACGCTCCTTCTTGTCCGGCTTCATTCCGTTCGTGGCGACGACCAGCCAGTCGTACCACTTCTCCTCCAGGAACACGCTCTCCTCCGCGCTCAGCAGCACGCTGCCCTTCACGCGCTCGTTCAGCTGGACCAGACGCAGTGTCCGCTCCAGCTGCACGCGTCGGTTCACCACGTTGCAGAACGCCAGAGAGCTGATCATCTCGCGGCGAAGGAGCGCGGCGAAGTCCCTCCACTCGGGCTGGTCCTTGCTTTGCACGCGCGCGAGGAAGACGCACAGCTCCACCGAGACGTCGAACACGCTCTCCTTCTCCATCACGCCATCGCTGATGCACAACAGCGCGTTCATGGAGTTTTGGAAATGGAAGGGGAAGGGCGTGCACAGGCTGTGGTTGACGATGACGAGAATGAGCTGCGCGCTGCGGAGATAGGGAAGATGATCCGCATCGCCCGAGGCCGTTCCGAAGGAGAGCAAATCGCTCGCATCGTCCGAGGGGATCGTGCGAATCAGCTGACGAAGCCAGGCGTGGAGGAGAGAGGGGAATGCGGTGGAGCGCAACGCGCGTCTGCGCCGTGAAAGAACAGAGCAGAACGTACCTATTTTCGGCTAAACGACACAGGATTTCGAGAACGGAGAGTTCATTCATCAGCTCACTCAACGACGCGTTCATACGCGCGGCGATGGACAGCCACTACTCCTCATCCCATTTCCATGACACCACGTTCACGAGACAGGTGCACAGCTCGGTCGGGAAATGCAAGCACGTCTCCTCCGTGCGCGGACACCACGACGCATAGTTGGAGCGGAAGGCCGTGGCGAATGTGGCAAACAGCGCGCGCGCACTCTACACGTGATTCGAGCACTGGGATGGAAACAGCATCGCCCCGTTCAACCGCCTCCTTAAAGGCGTCCCACTGCGGCTTCAAGGATTTGTCGATGGTGCACAAACTACGCTCTCACACGTCGCCATGCAACCCCACTTCCAGTCATAAATGGTGGTGGGCGGAGGCACATTGGGTATGACGGGATCGACAATCGCGCTCTACGATGAGAGGGGGAGTGAAAAGAGAACGAGATCGATGACACAATCCGAATCCATTGAAAAGAGAAGGGATGAATGAGCGACGCACAAATGGATGAGACAAAAAGGAAAGCCCCAAGTGGGATTCGAACACACGACCTGCCGCTTACGAAGCGGATGCTCTACCAACTGAGCTATTGAGGCGCCTGTCTTTGCTCCCTCCATCCAGGCTATAAGCCAGGTCACCAGGGGAAACGAACTCGACCAGATCTCTTTCGATTGTCACGCGACCACAGGGAGAATCGAGGAATGGCGGAGGACTCGCAACGCAGTAACGATCCAAGTACGACTTCGCGCCTTTCGTGATGGAACAGCGTTTGTGGAGCAGAAGCGGAATCCCATCATCTTTGCGCGAACGGAGACTTCCCACATCCCGCGGACGCTTCAGCATCTCAAGCATCCCGAGGGTTTGCACGACGCCGTGTACTCCGCCCACTCCGATGGCTCACTGAAGCGCACGCCGTTGGCGGCGGCCGAAGAACGCAAGGAGGAGGAGAAGAAAACCCCGGTGAAGATGGGGGTTTGCTTATGGACGCTGCATCACGGATAGTTTTGGAAGCGCCTGTTTCGTTGTTGCAGCGCGAGAGGACCGAGTCCGTCCGATGAGAGTCCGCTGAAAGAGCCGTTGTGCCCGAAGACGCCCACTCCGGAAGAGGACGCTTCGGAGCCGTTTTTGGGTCCGCAGCGCGAAGCGGACGCGGGGAAGAAGACGCTCGTTCTCGACCTCGATGAAACGCTGGTCCACTCCTCGTTCCAGCCCACGCAGAGGTGCCAGTACGTCATTCCGGTGGAGATCGAGGGGAACGTGTACAACGTGTACGTGAATCGTCGTCCCGGCGCTTGCGAGTTTTTGGAGCGCATGAGCGTGTTTTACGAAATCGTGATCTACACGGCGAGTTTGAAGAAGGTAGTTCCGCGGACTCTCGCTGATTGGTAGTACGCCGACCCCCTGCTGGACCAGATGGATCCGAACCACCGCATCGCCTACCGCCTGTTCCGAGAGCACTGCGTGAACTCGGACGGCGTGTTCGTGAAGGATTTGGGGCTGCTGGGTCGGGAGCTGCAGTCCGTGGTGATGATAGACAACAGCAAGACGAGCTACAAGTTTCAGCCGAAGAACGGGATCGAGTGCACTCCGTTCATTGACAACTTTGAGGACCGGGAGCTGTTGGAGATGTCGCCGTTCCTGGAGTACTTGTCCAAGAAGCCGGTAGTTGTTTTGCAGCGCTTTCACGGTAGGACGTCCGGTTGTTCGCGAGCATGTGGAACGAAGCGCGCGAGAGTCAGTCACAGATCGTGACGTACAAGAAGTAGTCTCTTTAGTAGTGAATAGTTTCTGTGTCGTTTTGTTTGGCCTCGAATTCGCGATTTGGCAGGGTTGACAACCGAGTCTTGATAAGTATATTTGTCCGTTGAACAACTGCGCATGCCAGAGTTGCATTTGATCAAAATCTTATTCAAACCGCGCCGTTAAGCCATGGTAGCCTTTCGTTTCGGAAAGAGACTCATTTATCTAGTCTGGAATTGGTTGCACTGACGAATGCTCCCTGATGTACGATAAGCTCAGACTTCGCAAGTACTGCAGATACATTGTGTACAAAATTGATAAAGTCGACGGCGTCGAAACGATCGTTATCGAGAGAGAAGTGAGTGGTTTTGATCGCGAATCATGCGCAGGCTCCCAGAGAGGAGACGTGGGAACAGATGATCGACTCCCTCCCCGCGTACGAGCCCAGATTCATCGTTTACGACTACGAATTCACTGATAGCGAGAGGAGACCTCACGCCGATCTCCTGTTCATTACTTGGTATTGGGCAGCACTCTGACGTGACTGCGTAGGACGCCCGACAACTGCACTGTGAAGCAAAAGGTGATTTACTCCTCCAGCAAGAAGTCCTTCCACTCCAAGCTGGTGGGCTCGAAGATTATCGATGCCTTCGATGCCGATGATCTTCGCGAGGAGAATATTATTAACAAGATCTTGTAACCTTGTTACTGTTCTTATTCCCTGTTTGTTCGCACCTCTGCAGCGGGATTGCGCGAAGTTGATGGCGAGGTCATGTTCCGACGTGAATCGAGTGGACGCCACAAAAAGGTTTGGTGTGCTGCTTCGTTGCTGGCTTCAGTTCCGTTGGAGAGAGCGCTGTCTCCTCTAGGCGGAGACTTGCAGCCAGCAACGAAGCAGCGCCATTGGAGAAGGTAGGTGTGTGTTCGGTTAGCATCCGCACTTTATTCAACTTCGTCGAAGGAATTGGGTCGGCGAGGCTAAACTAGGCGCGGAAATCGGGGAAAGAAGCGTAACGACTATTCCTGCTCCCTTGGGCGATAGCCGAGTGTTTCGGTCCTATACTCATGTCTTGTAGGCGTTGTGGTAGTTATACTCTGTGTGTTTCTCCTTGTTTGTTGGAAGACAGTAATGTTGCGCGCTCACTCCTGCTTTCACAGGGGAGTGCTTGTCACGGGACGGAGAGTCCAATGCTGGAAGGGTTGCGGGAATCGGAGCTGGTATTCCTCCTCGGCATCCTCTCCTCCTTTCCGCATCGGCACCCATATCGAGAACATACACGACCCCTCCATTCCCTACGTGCTCGTCGAAACGAGTTTTCTCACAAGGGGTAGCGAATGAGGCTTCTTTTGACGACCAGTTGCAAAACCGGGCATGTGCATTCATATTCTGCAAGCGGTTGAGGACACAATTCGCAGTTACGGCGCGATTCCCGTTTCGTTGGGCATGCTTGACGGAAACGTATGACATCGTTGTGATTGGACTCAGAAGAGTAGATTCTGCTGGGAATCACGTCGGACGAGCTGAAGCAGCTGTGCACTGTCAACAAGCGCGGCGTCTGCTGCAACCGGTCCTTTTCCCTCATTCGTTTAATGCACAGGAACAACATCGCTCATCTTGCAACCCAGAATACGACGGCCTTCGTCACTCCCTCAGCCGCTTTGTAGATGGAACCAATCCACTGTGACATAGACACATCAGCGAAATGGTTCACATTCCGACCGTGATGTCGGGCGAAGTGGCGTGCGTCGATTTGGACTCGCCCTCCAAACTGAGCGTGCACTCGGATCTGTCGTCGATTCAGGAGACGGAGTCCATCGTTTTTAACCCATTTCCGAGAGTAAAGCATAGCTCGTGTCGACCGGCTTCCATCCCTACCAGGACATCAACCGCTCCCTGTCCTACCTGCGCTCTAACAACGTGAACGTGCTCACCTACCAGAGCGACATGGTTCCAACGACACTGGGGTGTCAATCGTGATTGCCGCTTCCTCTTCTGACAAATAGGAAAGTGAAGTCGCCGCATGCCATTCAACAAGAGGCGCAACTCATCCAGGAGCTCGATGCGCAACGGCGATCCCACAGACCGTCAATCGTGTTCGTTGGGGCCCCACCCTCCTTCACCCAAGAACAGATCCAACAGGATCTGACGATGGCTCACGCAGTCGCGTTGGAGAAGCGCGTGCCGGAAGACAGTCTTGTGCGCTACATCCAAAGAGTGCCCGTTTTTGGAATGCGTCAACTCTAGGAGTTGTACAAGAGCAGGTCCGTGAACGCGAAGCAGGCGTTTCAGGAGGCACTTCAGCGAAACGCCCAAATCGCATCCAAAATCGCGTGTTCGTTCGTCACGCGCGATTCCTCGTCTTTCCAACCCCTTCCCGCGTTCCCAGAGCCGGTTTCCACGACGTACTCCATTTGCAGCATTGGAGGGAAGAAGAGCGAGAGCGACCCGAGCGTGTCATACCGCATCGTGGAGATGATGAAGAACTACGACATGGCGGCGGAGAAGAACGACAAGATCAGCGCGGTGATCGACGACGGTGGCGTCGGCGGCGAGGCGTGAGGCGTAGTGATGAAGACGATGGTGCAGTCCAAACTCACCTACAGCGAGCATGAGAGCTGCTGGGAGCGGCGCGTGGGCAGGCTGGCGCGGCGCTATCAGCTTGATCTGAACTTCCCGTCGAACTTGTAGGTGGTTGGATGGGTGGATGAGAGGCAGACCCCCGCTGTCGACGCCCAAGCCAGGCGCGCCCGTGTTCATCACCTCCACGTACCTCACCACCGTGGCGTCGCTGTCGCCCCACAGCCACAGCGTTCTCCACGCCCATGCCTCCACCGTCATGAACCACTCCTTCCTTCTCTACCTGTTGTTCACCTCGCTCACGCGAGAAGCCCCGCCGTTCCACATCATGGTGCGTGGCGTCGACTCCTCGTCGCAGCAGATCACCGACATCGCCAAGCACATCGGAGACCCCGAAAAGGGGACCACTTTTGTCAGTGGAATGAAGACTCCTGAAATGACGTTGCTGTTCGACGAGAGCGGCACGCTGGTGAGGAGTTTCGTTGACGATGACTTGATGAAGCGCGTTGGATGCGCGTATGTCAAGAAACATGCCGAAATGATCAATGTCAGAATAGGGAGGGGTTTTGACGTGTAGAAGTCGTCCATTCTCATCACGGACGGCGGCGTCAACAGGGAGACCATGCAGTACATCGTCAAAACATGCTGTGTTTCCGGAATTCCGCTCTTTTCCGACTTTTCAGACATCGGGTGCTTTGACGCGGCGCTGGAAACAGGCCTGTTGTCGTCGTCGGACTGGTCGGTGCTGAACGAAACTGCCGTTGTGGCGCTGCTGCGCAGTCTGAAGAAGGAGGAGGAGAGGAGGGAGTGGGAGGCAGAGCTGAGGAGCGAGAACGCGACGGGCGAGAGCGTGCGGGGTTTGGTGGAGCGAGTGGTGGGCGGGCTGAAGAGCTGCTTTGTGGGCGAGAAGGGGAAGGTGGGGGAAAGGAGGGGTGGTGAGGCATAGGGTCGGACGGTGCTCCTGTCGCTCAGCAATTGGGGACAGTGGATCGTGACGCTGTCGGAGCAGTCCACGGATGTCGTGTGGATGAAGGGAGACAACCAGGGCGTCTTCCTGAGTGGGGCTTGGAGGAGAGCGTGAGGAATAGATGCTGCCTTCGAGAGCGGGTTCCTCTGGGGGATCATGAACCAGTATCCGATCGACTTGTCGATTAGCTTGGGCTACATTGTGCAGAAGGAGGTGACGGAGAGGCGTTGTATCTTTAGTCGTGATATCAGTAGTGCGTGCTTCGCGAACCAGATCATGAAGTACATGACGGGCATTAGTAGCAACGATTGCTTTTGGTGTGTTTGTTGCAGCATTGTGTGAGGGTGGAGCGTTATGTGAGAATAGAACGATCCCCCGTTTCTGACTCCTCCATTCTTTTCCTTCTACCGAATGAGCGAGTCGGTGGTCTTTTCGACAAACCCTGAAGAGTACATATCTCGGCTAGAAGAATACGCGAATCAGAACCTGTTCGATCCGAGCCAGTTTTCCTTTGATTCCAATTTGGAATACCTGAATCAGCTCGTCCTCATCGCGAAGGACTGTGCGAAGAATGACAAGATGGAGGACGCCTACATCGGCTTTCGTCGCTATCAGATCGTTTTGAACATACTACAGAAGCACAATCTTTACGACCCCAACGATCCCAGAATCGAATCGCTGAACAGGGTGAGATTCCCCTCTCTTCTTCATTCGTAGAAATGCGCACAGATATCGAGTATCGTGGATGCCGTACGCAAGAAATTGGAGGAGAAAGTGACGACCATTATCGCCAGTTCGCACAGTGCCTCCCTTCGTGCTTCCTCATGGGTAGATGCGTGCTACGACTCGCGTACAACGGCCCATTCGAGAGCACAGAGCAACCAACTCGAGATGAGTACTCACAAGGCCACAAAGAGTGACAACGTCTCCGTAAATGTGTTGCCTCCACTATGCACAGCATCCACGCCTTCGCTAAACGCTTCGAGGCCTCCATCCATGAGGCACTCCATATCGAGTGATTCGCAGGGAAATCAATCCGAGGAGCGGATCCACTACGTGCTGTCGAATCTGAACAGCATTCCGGACGTGCGGGATCAGCGCATTCACGTCGGTCTTCCCCTTCCTGATAACGAACTCGAGTCGTTGTTGTCCTTAGTACGTGTTGCTATGTGTGGTGATGTGTAGGATGAAGAGTAGGTTCCTCTGTTTTGCTATTTGTTTGTGTTGCACACGCGTCTTGGTTGTGATGGCAATTCCGAAGTGGTTTTATACTCGAAAACGATCACTGGTCATTCTCTTATGTCTCTAGTGACTCCACATTCCTTTCTATTCCACTGATGGAATGATCTGTTCTCTTCGGTGCACACCGCTCCCTCCCCTCCTCTCCCCTCCCTCCATCTCCTCCCCTCTTCTCACCCTCCTTTCCTCTCCCTTCCCTCAAACCCGTGCGCCCAATCAAACGCGCCCTTCTAGAACCTTCTCTCCTTCTCACTGA
>ERZ1106923.86-NODE-86-length-41279-cov-17.807054_pt1 | contig 41279 bp, 70 predicted proteins | sample MGYA00403657_ERZ1106923 | MGnify/ENA primary metagenome ERZ1106923 (study PRJEB35170, sample SAMEA104062425) | human gut metagenome | biome: human gut; feature: human-associated habitat; material: faeces | place: Denmark | collected 2012-06-19 ...
CAGAAGAAGCAGAAGATGGAGGAGATGCGTGTGGAGGAAGTGTAACCTATGTGGCATGTTTGTTGCGAATGATGGGAGGAGGGGCTTGAAGGGATATGGGGAGAGGCAGTCGATGGAATTGCATTCGTTCAGTGAATTGTGATTTGACTATGTCTCACACAGAAAGGATTCCAGTTCCTCCTCTTACTGAACGCCAAACCCATCATTCCCCACAAACATGGGGGTTTCGGGGTTAAGGACGTATCTGGAGAAGAACCGAAGGAGTGTCACGGTGTATTACAAAGGAAGGACGCCGACCCGAAGAGATAGAAGGAAACCCGTTCCAACAGTTCGCGCCGTGATTGACGGATGCTCTATGGAGAGTAGAATTATGGAAGTCATGACACAATGCTCCGTGGCGCAGCTTTGCTCCTATGAGTGTCTCTTTGACTTTACACTCAAGTTTTTAACCTGGCTGAGGGAGATGAACATTATCATTGAGCAGTTCTTTTACGACGGTCTGTCTGACATGGACAAGGTGATGACCTACAAAACGAGACGTCGTGAGCGTCTGAGACGGATTCAAAAGCTGCGAGACATTGTCGACGGGCAATACGACAAGTCCACTCCCCACAACCTCGTGGAGGGGCTTCCTCACATTCGAATGTGCTCATTTTCCATTCGAGCGGCTGTGTTGGCGTTTTTCAAGAACAATAAATCCAGAGTCCGCCAACTTGGTACCGATCCTGATCGGTTGCTTCTTCGTTTCTCCCTGATGTATAGAGAGATTGCGAAATACGCGCATGACCACAACTGCTACGTGCTGACGGGTGACTACGATTTTGCCGTTTTTCCCACTCGCGGCATGATCTGCGTTCGGTCTCTCATCCACCGCTTTTCTCGCGGCGCTTCGATGCGCACTATTCCGATTATGCCGCATTCCAAGCTGAGAACGGAACTCGGGCTGACGGACGAGCGATTGCTGTACGTCGCTGTATTGCGTGGAAACGACTTTGTGGGCCGCAGAGTCCCGTCCTGTGCTGTTGATTGCCCGTCAGAGGAAGCATTGGAACGGATCATAGAGCATGTGAGAAGTGTGAGGAGCAATGAAGAGGATATGATAAGAGACTGCTTGATGCAGTTTCCGAGACGCTCTGAGGACGCGGTGCGACGGCGTTTTGAGATGGTGAAGCGCAAGTATGACGTCAACTCGTATCCTTCCTTTCCTCTTTCCTTTCTCACAGAGGAAGAGGATGAGTGTGTGTATGATGAGTGTGGTGTTACAAGAGGTTTGGGGGTTTCGTTGTGTTCAATTGTGTAGGGGAGTTAGCCAGTTTCATCACCTCGTATGGAGCACACTATTCGCACTTCTTGCTTGATTACATGCTCGTGCCAAGACTGTCTATCCCCATCACCTTCTTTTTCGAGAACGACGAGCGTAGTGTTGAGTGAAAGAAGTGAAGAATAGACAACGCGCTCGTTCTACGCTTGAGCGAGCGATTGTATCACATGATCGGAGACGACGCGTACCTGAGAGAAACGAATGATGGAATTGAATTCATTCCGTCCAAAGACGCATTCGACGAGAGACTGAAGAATCCATATCCTGTATTGAAACGACGCATTGAACGATGTAATGAAGTGAAAGGACTTCCCTTGAAAGCGAAGTTGGAATTACTCAATTCATTCCACGATTCCTTCTCTTCCTTCACGAAACAACGCTTATCGCTTCCTTTCTTGTTTCGTAAGTGTTGTTTGAAGTATGGGTGTATGAATCGAGTAACAAATAGAATAACGAAAGAAGAATTGTGTTGCTTGTTTGAAGAATCGAGAGTGGAAATGATAATGGGTAGTTTGAAGAACATGATTGGAAATCGCGTGAAGTTAGGAGTTCACTTATCGTTGAGTGAGTTGGGTTGTGGTTTGGAGTGTTACAGTTCTGCATGTAGTATATTATATGGTGTATTTGAATATTTGGGTTTGAAGAGTGATGTTGTGTTGTTGTCTCGTCTGTCGTTAGTTTCTTTATATGCTTGTAACGGAGACAACTACCCCTGTTTCTTTCAAATACAATTCCAAACCACAATCAAATCTATCAACTCCGTTTGACATCTTCGCCGTCCACTTACCAAATCGTCTTCTATAATGCAAAAGGAAGTCACCACTAAATTAGACGCCCTCCTACACGAAACAGAAGAAACGAGAAGGAAGTGCTACCGAATTGGCGCCCTGAACATCGTATTCCCCATTCTACCCTTTCATTCGCTAGCTATGGATACTCATTCAAAACATCTACGTTGGCATCATCTGGAAGAGGGAGAACTCATTCGCCTATCCTGCTCCGTTGATCATGCTGCTTAACAGCATATGTCCCCTTCTTCTGTATGATCCTTTCTGCACCCTGTCACCATAGCTTCCTCGGATGCTTCTTTCTCGTGAATCACTTCCTTGTCCTCGTCCAGTTGTTCTGTTACATGTGCATTCTGCTCGCAGTAGTGAATACTCTTCCCCTGTCACGTAGTTCATCAGCATTATGTGTATGGCGATCATTCTGCCTCAAATGAAAACGTTTCACAGTCAGTGCGTTGCGGGATTCCCGAGTGAGGACTGCCGCATTTACGATATTGGGTACATGTGGCCCATTCTGGTGACGCAAACGATCCTCGATTTGATTGTGGTTGCAATAAAGAGCGAGATGCTACGAAAAGCCTACCACCTCTACCGTCTCCTTCATGAATATAAGAGTCCCCTGCTCAACGTAATCGACGGAGGGCGTCACTTCCAAATCACGCTTCCTGAAGAGCCTTCCACGCAAACGGACTAAGAGGAATGCTTTGTGCAGTACCGCTTTCTATACAGTCATTGCGCTGTTCATTGGAAACCCGTCCTTCTCACGAATCACGCTACACGAAGGCTGAAGACAGCACGGCTCACCACACTCACTGCACACGCCGCCGACAGCGACTGGAATGCTATCGTTTGACTGCTCTTCCATGATGAACACTTCTTCCTTGTATCTACGCGTTACACGTCAAAAGCATAGCACTACTGTACGCCGGGAAGAAAGGGAGGATTCCTTCCCTTGAACACCACAGGGAGGGAGATGTGGCACACGGAGCACGTGAAGAAGAAGGGACGTGCGGAGACTGAACGGCTCATCGAAAGGAGAGAAAGGGTGAAGAACAGCGCAGAGAGGGAGAATCACACTAAGATTGATGACCGAATACTCGGTTTCGAGTAAGGTTGAGGCAGCGATCAACAAGCATCTTGCTGACGAGGAGGAGGGAAAACAGTGGTGAATAAGGAAGACATGTCACTCGCAGGAACCGTCACACCGGACGTGATGACCGCGCTACGACGGAGAATGTGATGGACCCTAGAACCCGTTTCATCCTGTATCAGATGTTGAACCGTGGACAGCTCACGGAGATCAACGGTTGCGTGAGCACGGGAAAGGAGGTTGCGATTGCAGTGTTAGACGTCATGTGTAGGCCAACGTGTATCATGCGCGCGGACCTGAGGGAATTGAGCTTGCGGTGAAGATTTACAAGACGTCTATTTTGGTGTTCAAGGACCGCGAGCGCTATATTGCCGGTGACTATCGTTTTCGCCACGGCTTCAACAAATCGAATCCCAGAAAGATGGTGGCCATGTGGGCCGAGAAGGAAAGAAGAAACTTGGGCCGGTAGTGTGCGAAGAAAGGTGATGACCCGTAGTTTGTGCGCGGCGGGCTTGCCTGTTCCGCAGACCTACAGCTTGACTCGCAACGTGCTGGTCATGGAGTTCCTCGGCGAGAATGGCTGGCCTGCTCCTCGCTTGAAGGACGTGGAGCTGACGAAGAAGAGTTACGAGCGCGTGTACAAGCGCTTGATTCTCATCCTGCGAGACATGTACCAGAAGTGCCGTCTGGTCCATGGCGATCTGTCGGAGTACAACCTTCTCTACTACAAGAAGGACATTTGGATCATCGACGTGTCGCAGTCGGTCGAAATCGACCACCCGAACGCGCTGCACTTCCTGCGGAGTGATTGCAAGAATGTCACCGATTACTTCTCGAAGTATGGACTGTGTCTCAAGAATGACGCATAGAAACGGCGTCGACGTGATGACGACGCGCGAGCTCTTCGACTTCGTGACGCGACACACGTTGAAGGAGGAGGATTATGACACGTACATTCAAAACGTGGGGGTGGTTGAGTGATGTGATGCGTAGTCCATCGAGCACTCCCGTGAGGTGATGAAGGAGGGTACCTATGAGAACGAGGAACAGGTGTTTATGTCAGCGTTCATTCCGCAGAACCTGTTCGAGGTGATCCACATTGAGCGCGACATTACGGAAATGAAGCTGGGAAACGTGGAGGAGATCTTCTACAGTGCGCTGACGGGAATCGACATCGCGATGAAGCAGGCGAGAGAGAAGGAGGAGTTGGAGGTGAATGATGAAGAGGACGAAGAGGAATTCGCGAAGAGTGGTGATGGCTGTGATGCTTGAGGCGTAGACTATGACGAGGAGGAGGTGGATCACGTGCTGGAGGAGCATACGGTGGAGATTGACGCCACGATTGACGTTCCCGCGGAGAGGGTGAAGGAGGAAGAGTACACATCGAAGAACGCGACGAAGGAGGAGAAGAAGGCGCACAAGCAGATGGTGAAGGAGCAGAAGCGGGAGAAGAGAAAGACGAAGATCCCGAAGAACGTGAAGAAGAGAGCGATGAAGCAGGCAAAGATGAGGAAATGACGTGTTTGTTTTCAATCCTGTCATTCTTGTTGCTAACACAGTAAACAGGAGGACAGAAGGGCGATGTCGTGCATCCAAATGAGAGGGGAATCCCATCTTTTCAGAAAGCATGCTTCGTATCGTTGCTCCACGCGTGTTGAGGCGATTTTCGGTGTCAAAGGCGGCTTACTCAACGAAATCGCTGAACGTCGTCTTCTTTGGCTCGGATTCCATCTCCAATCCTACGCTGCAGCTGCTGTACAGCGATTTCCTCCGCGAAGACGGTCTTGTAAACAAATTGGAGGTATGAAGTCGGTTTCGCGTCAGTCACGAGTAGGTGGTCTGCACGGCGGATAAGAAGGACAAGCACAGCAACAATACGGTAACATCCCCGATTCGATATTTCTGCGAGAAGAACGAGGTTCCCTTCACCGTAATCCCTCAGATGGAGTGCTTTGTGGATTTGGATGCATTATTCGTAGAAAACACACGCTGAGAGAGTGGGAGCCGCCGAAGGCGATTGCGGAGAAGCAGTTCAATCTCTGCGTCGTTGCTTCCTTTGGCTATTTCATCCCTCCTCACGTTATATCCTGCTTCCAGTACGGAGGCATCAATATGCACCCCTCTCTTTTGCCGATGTACCGTGGTGCGGCGCCAATTCAGCACACTCTCATGAATGTTCGCGAAAACACATCATTTCACATGTAGGGAGATAAGGAGACGGGCGTGTCGATCATCACGCTGAACGACAAGGTGATTGACTCCGGCAAGATTCTCTGCCAGAAGACAGTCGACGTGGATCCCCTGATTCACTTCCCGCAGTTGGCGTCTCAGCTCGCGTTGGAGGGCGCGATGGCGGTGATGGACACGCTCTACAACATTGACATGATCAAGCCCCTCACTCAAGTACCTTCGTATTGAAGCATTCACCCTAGGACGAGTCCAAGACAACGCTGGCGCCCAAGATCACGAAGGAGCTGTCGTTTGTGAACATCGCCGAGAAAACCGCGGAAGAGGTGTTCAACCTGTTCCGCGCGCTCAACTACGACTACCCTCTGCGCTGCATGTGGGGCGAGAAGACGGTGTTCCTGCGCTCCCTGGCTCCCATCGAGAAGGAGAAGAGTGAGTGAGATGAGAGGGCGTGAGACGTAGTTTCGGGTCAGTTCTTGCCGCCTGCGAGGAACTACGAGCCGGGGACGGTGCTGTACTGCAAGAAGAACAAGAAGCTGATTCTGCGGTGCAAGGACAACTGGCTGTATTGCGACTCGCTGCAGATCATGCCGAAGAGCAAGGCGACGCAGCCGTGTGTGATAGGAAACAAGTTTTCAAAAGAGGACCAGCGATTCACACAGTTTCAGGGTTATTGACGCTTCCGTGTTTGTTCCATCAAGTGAAGCTACGCGTGATCAATTCGCAGAAGCGATACGAAGAGTTTGGTGGACGGAGCGTTGTCGATGCGACACGAGTAGCCGTACTCGCGGGCAATCATCAGCACTTCTTTCCGCTTCTTCAGAGAGGCCTTGACCTTGTCCAGCATGTTGACTTTGAACGCGATGTCGGTGCTCATCTATCCGTGACAGACGTCCGTCTTCGCTACCATCAGACAGTCCAGCACCATGTCTTCCGTCTCGCTCGCCGCCACACTCCTCAGAAAGTGCTTGAGCGCCGCAGAGTTCATGACGGCTCGGTTCAGTCCCTCCAGCACCTTCTACGCGTGAGGACGAAACGGCGCCTCCCACCACCATCTGATGTCTGCACTGGTACCACATGGAGGGAACGGCTGCCAGCAGCGAGTCCTTCTTCCACACCGCCAAGATGCTCTCCTTCAGCGCAACGCCCAGCTCCGAGCTCCATGTGAAGGGCTCCTTCAACGCCTGAAGGCGACCGGAGAGGAAGGAAAGGATGCCGGGCAGGGAGGCGATTTGCCTGTGCTTCTTGACCTCCTTCTCTTCGCTCGCAAAATGGGAGGTGGCGGCAGGGTTCTTCGGCGGTCTGCCGCGTCGCTTCTCCCCCTTGTCGGTGATGACGGTGACGACGGTGAAGAGAAGGGAGGTGATCTACGCGTCACCGCGGGAGTGGGGACTCACTGTGCTCGCGTCGATGGCGCGGTCGAGTCGCGTCATCATCCACTGCAGACAGTGGTCGCTCTGGTAGCCGAGGAAGGGCTGGGAGAGCGTGCCCGTGGAGAACATGGAGGGAATCCAGGCGCTAGACGTGAGGGAGAGAGAAAGCGCTCACTTGAAGAGCGGGTGGTTGGCGAGGACGCAGGCGTTGAGGGAGAGGAAGTCGCTCTCGCTGCGAATGCACGAGCACAGACTGTTGATCACGGTGTCCTGCATGACGTCCTTGCTAGACGTCACGGGGCATCGCGTGACGAAGACGGACGCGTCGACGGAGGGGTTCGACTCTGCGACAATCACGCTGTCCTCCCCTTGGTCCTTGATCACGCTGACCTCCTCCTCCATCGCGGAGTCGTTGCTCTCGATGATGGTCGACTCTTCCTTCTCGATCTGCTTCTGGGCAGTCTTCGGTTTGACCAGAACAGGCGTGGGACCGGTGTGGAAGAAGGACGGCGATTTGATGAAGGTCTTCCACAAGTCGTAGAGAGAGCTGTTCGGGTTCTGTTCTACCATCTCGACAAAGCGGCAGCAGTTCAAGAACTGCTTGTAGTCGTTCCTGAGCACTTTGGGGAGGGGTTCTTGGGTCACTGCGAGGAAGCGGGCGACGGTTGTGGGCGTTTCCTCGGGAGAGGGTTCTTTTGGTTTCCGTCCTCGTTTTGGAGCTTGCTCGGGTTCTTCAGGAGAAGGCTCTTGCGGTTTCCGTCCCGGCTTCCTTCCTCGTCGTGGGGCTTGTGCTTGTGTTTCTTCAGGAACAGGTTGCTTCTCGACTGCCGGTTTCCTACCCCGTTTTGATGGTTGTTGGACTTCTTTGGGAGGCTCGGGTTCCTGCACTTGGGGTTTCCTTCCCGGCTTCCTTCCCCGTCGTGGGGCTTGTATTTGGGTTTCTTCAGGAACAGGTTGCTTCTCGGCTGCGGGTTTCCTCCCCCGTCGTGGGGCTTGTTGCGAACTCTCCTCTGGAGGTGGTTCTTGCATTCGAGGTTTCCTTCCCGGCTTCTTGGGAGATGGAGGGGGTTGTTGACTGCCTTGAGGAGGTTTCTGAGACTGCCTTTGACTTTGTGTGGGTTTCTGAGACGCTTGTTGAGAAGACGTCTGAGTGGGCTTCTGATTCACTGACTGAGACGCCCTCTGAATTGGCTTTTGGGACACCTGACTCGCTTGTTGAGACGCTTGACTGCGCGTCATCACACCCACCTCCTTCCCCGCTCCACCCTGAAGAACAGAACGATTCTGGGGTGGCAAAGCAGGTGTCTGGATTTGAGAGAGCGTGGGAATGGGAGTTTGCACTACCGGCAGAGACACCCTCTGCTTCATTCTCCCCACACGCTTCTTCAGAGGACTCCACGCAGAAGCGGAAGAAGAAGTGAACGGGTAGTGGGACGCACTAGCTTGATTTGAAGCATCACTGGGAAGCACTTGATTTCCGACGCGCAGTTCGTTGGACACTCGCCCCACGCCATAGGCATCCGATGGAATTACCGGAAGCGTCGCATTTGGAGAAACACCCGATTGCCTCTTCTTCGCCTCCGTTTCATACGACACACTCGGAGCGGCACGCTTGCTACTCTTTCGATTTCCCTTGGAAGGCTTGGGGACTTCAGGAACGCGATTCGGAGGATTCACAGAGCCAGCGTCGGTTTGTTGGGTGTTTGGAGCAGAGGAAACAAAGTCTCGATAGAACACCGTTTCCGTGAGCACCGGGTCGTCCGAATCACTCGATGTACTGCTGTCCTTCACAAGAGTAGGCTCACTCTTCATAATCGCAGGAAGCAGCAGTCCCGGATTCAGTCCGTACACTCTCTCATTTCGGATTCCATAAGCCGCTAAAACATGACCTCTTTGGCGCAACCTACATAGAGATGATTTATCGATGTTACTCGTCGTGCTGGATACGGGTGTGTTGCTAGTTCGATTCATCGGATTCCGCGGTAACGATTTCCCAGTTACCCGGCTTGGTTGCCTCTGTTTCCCTGCCCTGCCAGTTGCATATGGTGTGGCGGGAGTCGCGCGCACACCCTAGTCATTATCGAAAGAGCCATGCTTCAAACCAGAATGGCCATGGACGCCACACTTCTCGTGGAGGGAGAGTCTGTGTCGTCGGAAGACGAGTCCATTGTAAGATCCAGAATCGACATTCCGCTCAGAGACAGAAACGCACAAAGTGAGGGGAACGAGGAGAGTGGATTGGAATGAAGACGCAAAATGGAAATGAACGATGCACTCCCTGTGTTTCGCGCTCAATTCGAGTGAAGGAGCCAAACCAAAAAGGACTTCAATTTGCGCATGAGCAAAAATCCAAATACCGCACCACATCGATCTTTTCGGTTACGGAGTTGCTTCTTTTCCTTTGCGTTTTCAATAACTGCGTTTTCAAATCATGGACAAGGAAGTGGATTCCAGCGTGTTGGTGTTGTTGAAGAATCGTAAGAATAAGAACTGACTCCGTTGTGCTGCAACCCGAGAACTGCACAGTGTCCCTGACGATTATCGAGAATGGTGAGGAGTGCGGCTTTTCCTTCAGACTCACATCCAGAACATCGGACTATGAGATTTGTCCTGAATTCGCAGACAAGATGGGTAGTATAATAACGAATTACCGAGTAAAGATGAACGAGCTGGATTCGGTTTCTTTACGTGCAATCCTTGATGCACAGATCGTGGACATCGCGATGGAGGCTTTTCGGCGCTGCTCGAGCCAGGGCTGCAGTTTTGTTATACTGGGTACTGCGCGTACGCTCAACACGTGCTTGATCAATTGCACCACAGAGGAGACTTTTGTTCGTCGTGGATCATGGCTGTTACGGATAGAGCAGTCGCTCCATCGCCGCTTCATTGAAAGCGATGATCGAGTACACACAGTCGGAGTTACGGAACATTTGCCGAATCCGGCTGAGCGCGACTGTTCTCCATGACGGCGCTGAGTTCGATCTCCTCTCTCGTGACTGTGGCTTCACTCACTCTCCTCTCATCTCTAGTTCTAAACGAGAGCGACCTCGGTCCCGACGTTCCGCCTTTCGTTTGCCCTCATCGATAGATCACGGTCGTCCGTGCCTCCGGCTGCACGCACTGCCTCTTCTCCGCCTACGAATCGCTCAAGAGAACGCTTATTTCCGTTTGCCTCACCAGACCGTTTCATCATAGGCACATGCTCAATTCCGCTCCCGCTACCCGTCCATGCGCTACCTCTTCGAGCTGATCACTCTCGACTTCCTGAACAGCGACGACGAGTACTGCTTCACCTGCCACTACGTCGAAACGCCGCGCGAGGCACTGTGCTCCAAACAGCTGAACAGCACGTCGGAACAGCTCTTCGCGTACAACGAGGTGAAGGCGGCGTTGGACTGCTGCGTGGCGATTCGCCAAGGCGGCTGTCCCTCGTACTGCGACAGCGTCATCGCCAACCAGATCCACATGAACTGCCTGCTGGAGGAGAACGCGGTGTGCTGCACGCTCATCTTCATCTACTGCAACTACAGCGACATCACGACGGTAAGGGCGTCGGGTGTGTGTGAGGGGTAGATCGCGCAGTCGCGGTCGGTGGCGATGATGAGCCCTTCCAACCAGGTGGCGGAAATCAACACGATTTCGGCCTTCGCGCAGTCGCTGTCGGCGTACGACGCGTACCAGAAGTGGAGGCGGCGGTGGTAGTTGAGGCGTAGAGAGGAGGTGAACCGACAGCTCGCGGGCGTGCAGAAGCAGGTGCTGGAGTGGAAGGACCTCGTGAGTGCGCTGGCGTGGAGTGAGTGGTAGTACGAGAAGGAGTGTTTGGAGCGGGAAGCGAGAGCGGCGGATACGGCGGAGATGAAGATGGAGATCCAGAAGCTGGGCGTTGCGAGCCTGAGCGAGGCGACGAGTCTGAAGGAGTGCGTGTCCGCGCTGGTGCGTGCGTACCGCGAGACGGAGGCGGCGGTGAAGGCAGCGAGAGCGAAGTGGGACGAGGAGATGAAGAGTGTGAGCGAGGCGTCGCAGCAGGTGCTTCTCCTCAAGGAACGGGTGGAGAAGATCGCGCTGGAGACGGAATCGGGCGTGGCGAGTGCCGCCCAAACCGGCGAAACGGCGTCGGTGGCGTCGACGCTGGTGAAGGAGATGCAGGACCTGATTCAGGAGGCGGCGGGACAGTGAGGTTGTGAATGGTGAGTGACGCGTAGCCTGGACGCGCTGCAGGAGGAGAAGACGGTGCTTCCCCGTCTGGCTGTGGCTGTGTGCGAGGCGTGTGATGAGTAGTCGTACCACGCCATGTACGCCGCCCGCGTGGCGCAGCTGGAGAAGGAGAACCTGGAGTTGCGCGAGCGCTGTGTGAGCGAGGCGCAGTTGGTGAAGGAGCTAACGGAGCTGCGTGGGAAGGAGAACAGCAACGAGCAGCTGCTGAGCACGAAGGAGGAGGAGTTGGAGCGTCTGCGCGCGGAGGAGAAGAAGAGAGGGGAGCTGCTGCGTCTTCTGGAGAAGGAGCTGCGAGACCAGCTGGAGGGTCTGCAGAGTCTGAAGCTCACGGCGGAGAAGGACCAGACGCGCATTGCGGAGATGGAGGTAGTTGTGGCGTTGCGGTTTCCCCGTAGTCAAGCTTGCTGAGCGTGTACGCCCTCGTTCACCAGTACCACCAGTTCTTCCGAGCGCTGTTCGGCGTGTGCGACAGTTTGGAGGAGAGTCTGCAGCCGTGTTTGAGCTCGCCGCGCCTGTGCAAGGAGTTCTACGACCTGCAGGCGGTGCTGGCGGACATGAGGGCGGTGCTGCGGGACTCGAGCGAGCTGCCGGTGGACAGTCTGCCGTCGATGGTGATGACGGAGGAGATGCACGTGCTGGAGAAGGAGAAGGAGGTGCTGGCGGACGAGCTGCGTCGCGTGTGCTGCGAGCGGCTGGTGCTGGAGCGGCGCGCGAAGACGGAGGACGAGGAGGCGCGCGTGGCGGAGGAGGGCGAGAGCGATCAGTTGTTGGAGGTAGGTGTGGATGCGCGCGTCGAGAGTAGCAACAGTTCCAGCAGGCGGTGGCGGACTGCTCCGTGCTGTACAGCCAGTTCTGCGACTCGAAGTACGAGCACAAGCTGTCCACCACCTCCATCGAGCTCCTGTCGCGGAAGCTGATGGTGTCGCGCCGGCAGCTGCTGAGGCGGCGGAAGCAGAAGACGCTGCTGAGCAACCTGATCTTCCGTCTGAAGGAGGAGATGATGGTGATGGCGGGCGACATCGCCGCCGTGGACAAGGAACTGAAGGAGGCGGACAGCGAGGAGACGGCGGCGTTTCTGCGGGACACGGTAGCGCTGCGCGAGGAATGTGAGGCGTAGCTGGCAGACCTGGTCAACCGACTGAGCATAGTGGACGCGACGATCGGCGCGCGCGCGAGGCAGCTGGAGGAGGTGAAGCGGAGTTGCGGTCCGCTGGTGCGGGCGTACGCGGTGATGCAGCAGTCGCTGGAGAAGATGCTGACGCGGGACGAGATGCAGAAGAAGGTGATGACGGCGCTGGAGCTGCGCCTGCGGCAGAAGCGGCTCGACGCGGACCGGCTGCGCGTGGTGGTGTCGAGGCGGCGCGAGCAGTCGCGACTGCAGACGGTGCAGGAGATCATGAGGCAGACGCAGAATCGCGCCTCGACGCGAGAGGAGGAGAAGGCGCGCGAGTCTGGAGAGCGTGTAGGAGAAGGAAAGCGGAGTCAGGAGCAGGGAAGCGTGGGCGCCCCGACGAAGAACCTGCTGTTGATCCTCTCCAACGAGCCTGCGAGCGACCCGGTGGGAGGTGATCATACGATATGAAACATAGAAGGAGCTGAAGGAGGACTACGCGATGGTGCGGAAGGAGCTGGAGGACACGGTGGAGGCGATGAACAAGGCGTGGACGGCGTACCAGTCGCTGCGCGAGCAGTCGAGTCAGCTCCAGAGCAACGCGAACCGCGCGGCGGAGGACGTGGCGTCTCTGCAGCACGCGCTCTTTTCAGCGAAGCAGCTGGAGCAGGACGAGACGACGAGCGTGGGCGAGAGGTTATTGAATAACTGGTAGAAGCGCACGCAGTCGTTGGAGACGTCGCTGGCGCAGGCGCAGACGCACCTGGAGCAGCTGTGTCAGCAATGCGACGTGTGCCTGCCCTCCGTGGAGACGCGATACAACCAGTACGTGGAGTGGCGCATCGCGGTGTCGCAGCTGCGGAAGAAGCTGCTGCAGCTGGCGCTGTCGATCGACAGGGAAAACGAGGGCGAGACGGAGAAGGAGATTCAGACGGAGACGGCGCGAGTGGACGCGATGCTGAGTAGGAGTGCGAGGCGTGAGTGAGGGTCAGAGTCGTTGGACGCGTGCGCCGTGATCGTGGAGGACCAGTTCGTGAGCAAGAACCGTGAGTTGGACGCCGTGCTGAAGAGTCGCATGCACCCGGTGGGAGAAGGCGGAGGAGGTGACGCGTAGATGTCGATGGAGATGGAGTCGCTGCTGGAGGAGCAGAAGAAGGTGGAGAAGGAGTTGGAGGCGATGAACGCGAAGGAGGGCGTGGACTTCATCGACGAGAACCACGCGGCGTACGACAAGGTGGTGGAGGCGCTGAAGAAGCTGGAGAGCGACCACTGCGTGACGCACGAGGAGTGGAGCGTGGAGGAGAAGAAGGCGCACCTGGAGGAGTACACGAGACGGAAGGAGGCGTTGCTGAAGGAGAAGACGGAGTTGGTGGCGCTGTTCGAGAAGCAGCTGCGAGCGAACGAGGAGATGCCGGAGCAGAAGAAGATGCTGGAGATGCACTTGTACTCGCTGGGCATCCAGCTGTCGGAGCTGGAGAAGAAGCGCGGGGAGGAGCACAGCGAGTGCAGGCGGCGCCAGGCGACGAACGACGAGACGGTGAAGTCCACGGTGCACACGCTGCTGGACTGCAAGGAGCTGCTGAAGAGCTACGAGAGCTCGGTGGCGGACGTGAGTACGGCGGCGGCGTGTGACGTGTAGGGCGTGGTGAAAACCGCGTCGATTTACGACTTCAGCCTGGAGGATGGAGAGGATGATCTGGCGGCGCTGCGCAGCAACCCGGAGATCGTGCTGCAGACGAGCGACGTGCCGGAAGTGGTGCTGACGGCGGAGCAGCTGGTTCACGAGAAGGTGAGCGACCTGTGCAGCGTGGACGAGAGCGAGGAGGAGGAGGAGGAGCAGAGCGTGATCGTGAACGAGGAGGACGAGAAGATCATGATCGAGAACTCGGTGAGCAGTTCGACGGAGAAGGCGGCGGAGTCGGAGATCACCACGCTGGAGATGATTCAGAACGAGAGCGTGACTCCCTCGCGGAGTGAGAAGGAGACGCATAGCGAGACGCATAGCGAGACGAATGACGAGACGCATAGCGAGACGCCTGAGAGGCCTGCGAGTTGTCGGTGGATGGAGAACGACGAGAGCGTGTGTTGTATGTGCTGTGGAAAGCGCTTCGGGCTGTTCCGACGCCGTCATGTGGGAGTGGGAGTGAGTGTTGATGGGTAGCATTGCCGGAAGTGCGGTCAGTTGGTGTGTGGGGCCTGCAGTCCGCATCGGTTGGTTCTGAAGAACGGGTACGGGTTGCCGGTGAGGGTGTGTAGTCGCTGCTTCGAGAAGGAGTGATTGTGATTTGTATAGTGTTTGTGTTTGTTGTGTGGTGAGTCGTTCTTGTTGAGAAGTGGTTAATCCATTGTGAGTCAGTCGTGAGGGCTTGAGAGTCTTCAGAGTTATTGAGAGACATTAACTCAATCAAGAATGGAGAAACTCACAGCAAATCCACTGAAAGACGATGACAACCAACAAACACACCACGCCAAAAGCTCCTTCAACACCATATCATTGATGCCGCAGTCGTAGTGCTTCGATCCCCACACTCCGTGAATCGCCCCCTTCACGCACGTATATGTTACATCCATTCCCGCATTCTACGCCTCACACCGCCTCGCCTCCACCACCTTCATCTTCTCGTAGGCAACTCTGGCGCCGATCTTCAGCGTGTCGAACTCGCACACGAAGATGCGCGTCGGCGGGTAGAAGGAGAAGTCGTCCTCCATGCAGGGCGAGCTCATCGCGGACGCTCGCTCCTCGTCGGGGAAGTACCACTCCGCCATGATGCAGCCCGAGCGGAAGGTGGGGCTGTACGTCTTGTCGAAGATGGCGCGACGCTCCGGCCACGTGGGGTCGTCTTCGGTGACGTTGCGCACGTCCATCGAGGGGTAGAGAAGCAGCTAGAGTGAAGAGAGGGAGGAAATGCAACCATCTTGGAGAAGAGACAGCGGTGGAACTGCTCGCGCGCCTGCTGGACGATGCTGACGCAGATCTGACCGCCCGCACTGTCGCCCATGAGAACGATGCGGTTCACGTCAAAGTGGTACTCCTTGCTGTGCTCCATCATGTACTAGGAGTGAGAAGTGAGGAGGAGGGGAACGAGAAGACAATCGTAGCAGTCGTGCTCTGCCGTGGGGTGGTGGTACTCCGGGGCGAGACGGTAGTTGATGTAGGTGACGACGCTGTTGGTCTTGAGCGCGTACTGGCAGATGATGCCCTCCGTTGACCAGCGATTCGCCATGAGCCAGCCTCCGCCGTGGCAGAAGAAGAGGAGTTGGTGAGACTGCTCCTTGTCGTTGAGAACGGATTCGGGCGTGTCTATCCCTAAATCGACGGTGTCGCGCCGTACATGTGTACAGATCGATCATCGCGCCATCACGCACTGGAACGGAAGTGACATCGGCCACGATTCCCTTCACTACACATGACTAACGAACGCGAAGCCAACTCTTTGGGAGCTTCTTTCGAGAAGGAGTAATGAAGGAGCGGATTCGAACGACCCGCTTCTTATCCTCTTCCTGGCCGCTACGCATGATCCCCTATCCACAAACCGACTCCTTCAGCATGACATTCAACGCGGACCAGGAGAACAATCCAAAGAGATTCACCAGAAAGGGCAGATTGGTGTTGTAGAAGCCGAAATACAGAACGAGAAGAAGAAGGAGCACAGCGAGTCCCCCTGCAACCAGCAATCCTGTTTTCATCGAGAGCGTTCCAGAATCAACGAAAAAGTGATCTGTACAGAGGCACCGACGGTTTCCCGCACACTTCCGTAATCGATTCCACTCTTCTCTTCTTCGACGACGTTAGCTCTTCCATTTCCGATACGGGAGTCGGTCGTGGCGTCATCGCCCATCCCACATTGCCGTTGAGGAATTCATTCAAACGGAAGCAATACTCTCTCTCATCCAATTCACGCTCTCACAAATCACATTTCCCTGCCCCATCTCCCTTGCTTCATGAATAGCCTGCACGGTTTCATTCAGAGCATCGAGTCCTACATGCAGATCGGTGCATATTCGGAGAATCCTCTCACGGAGTAGATACCTCGCTCTGCAGAAGGGAGGAGAGGGAATCGTGCGTGTTTTCGATCAATCAGCGAATGACGCGACTCGTCATGGATTACTCGCGTGTTGGCGAAGATCTTCATCCGACCTACTTTTCGGAGTACGCTTCATTTCACTCTCTTTAACTCGTTAGGCTGACCCAGTTTTTGTATTTCATATTTGATGCGAACAACAGTCCCTCTTCACTGTGCCCGTTACCCCATAGAGTGTGATTTTTTGTGCGAGAAGTGGATCGCCATGCTCCTGGAGTGCGTCGAAGTGTTTGTCGGCTCTCATTCCGTGGACTTGTTCTCTCTGTATAGTACGCGCTGTTCCTTCTCTCCACCGTAGCCTACTGCTTTTCTTACGCGAACCGGAATGTGGGAAACGACCGTTTGCGAATCCACCTTGCATTTCAGACCGCGATGCTCATTTCTGAGAAGCAGCCCCTCTTTTCGGACCACTGCTCTGAGCTCCTTATGTATCTGCTCGGTAGATACGATTCTTCTATCGTATCCCTCCTCGACTCTCTTCATTGTAGCTATCCTACCCGCAAGCCATGCTTTCGGACATCTGCAGTCTGGCGTCGCGCGTGGAAATGAGTTCCTCGATCCTGCACACCCTTCTCGAGATCGCTCATTCGAGCGTGAAGAGCAAGGACGCGAACACGCGCTTCATCGCGTGCTCCCTGCTGCAGCTCATCCTGGGCACGCTGCCCGTGGACGCCTCCCTCCTCCCGTTCTGCCTCTCCTGCTTCCTCCCCGTCCTCCGCGACAGCTCGCTCTCCATCCGCGCCGAAGCCGTCCGACGCACCAGTCTCGGACTCGCTTCGCTCATGGCGGCCAGCGATACGCTGGGCACGCAGTTCCTGACGCGGCTCTGCGACAAGCTGACTCCGACCTCTCCGATGCTGTTGCTGAGCGCCGTGGCCGCCGTGCTGGAGTGGTACCATCAGAACTGCAAGCAGGCGAAGCCGAGCGTGCTCGCGGCGTTTTTCGGCGGGCTGCTGGAGAAGGAGGGGAGTGGGTGTGAGCAGCGATGCTGACGCGTAGACGACGCTTTGTTGTGCGTGGTGCTGCCGTTCATGGTGCAGGAGTGGAGCGACGACCGCGTGCTGAGTCGCCTTGTGCTGGAGCGTGTGCTGGCGCTGGAGGGGAAGGCACACGTGCGGCTGCGCGTGCTCTCCGTGCTGCTCGACGCGTTCCCGCTCACCGAGACCGATGTCGCTCGCCTGCTGCGACTCGTGCGCACCACTGTGACATCTGACCCCTCGTGTCTGCAGGCAGCGTGCAGCGTGCTGTGTGTGGTGCTGCGCGGCGCCGGCGAGTCGGCGTCGCTCCTCGAGTTCACGCGCGGCGTGGTGAGCGCACTGCAGCGCCACCCGCAGGACGAGGTCAACCTGCACCTGTTACGCACGTACATGATGCGTGCGGATCGAGAGGGCGTTTCATTCGTAGAGTCCTCGATCCCGCTAAACTGCCTGCCGTTCTTCCTCTCCCTGTTCTCGTCCTTCACGACGATGGAGGACATCCGACCGCTGCTCTTCCTCACGCCCGTGTACCTGACGCACGGCTACGCCTCCCTGCCCAAGGTGTTCACGGGCATCCAGAACCGCATCGTGACGTCGCTGCACAGCCAGACGGAGAAGGAGCTGAGCGACGCGACGCTGTCTATCCTTCTCCAGCACCTCCGCGTCGTTCACTTCACGCTCGTGTGGAACCGGCGCAGAGTGCAGGTGGACGTGGAGTCGGTCGCCCAGCGCCTCGTCGCGTCGGCGTCCAAGAGCCCGCTGGCCCTCCGCTGCGCGCTGGTTCTTCTCCGCATTCTCCCGCTGGTGTCGGCGCCGCTGTCCGCGCAGTGGGACGTGCTCCAGTTCTGCTTTTCGTTCCTCGCGCCGCTCTGCGACTACGACTCCTTCGAGCTCCCGTCGCAATACGGTTTGGACGCCCACGAGGATGTCGATCACGCGTGTTTTCTCTCCGTAGCGCCTCCTCTCCACGCTGACGTGTAGCGGCTTCGCTGCGAGATCGTGCGGGGCTTCCCGTTCTCCGTCGACGACGAGGAGGAGGCGGTGTGGTGTCTGGAGGCGCTGCACAGCCCAGCGCGAGTGACGGTGCTGAGTCGCGAGCTGCAGGAGACGCTCATCGCCGAGCTGCCCTCCTTCTTCCAGCAGGCGGACGCCGGTCTGCGCGGCAAACTCGTCGATGCGTTCCGCTCCACGTATGAGCGAGGTAAGTGAGTGGCGACGCCTCATCACGCAGTGGCGGCGCTCTCCGTGTCGGGCAAGTGCACGCTGCTCCCCGTGCTGTGGCACGTGCTCCAGAAGGGCTTCCCGTCGCGACCGTTTCAGCAGGAGGAGGCGTGGATGCGTCCGCTGGGGGAGCTGCTGGCGCGCCTGCTGAAGAGCGAGAACAGCGCGGTGTGCCAACTGGCGGCGGAGCTGATGGCGAGTTTCGTCAATCACGTGCCGAAGGAGCTGCGCGACGCCTTCCGGTCCTCGCTGCTGGAGGGAGTGCGGCGCGGCGAGCGCGGGAGCTGCTTGGCGCTGGGCTTCTTGAACGTGTGCAACGAGTGGGTGTTGGAGTGCCTGTTCCAGTGCCTGGAGGACGGCGCGGAGGTGGTGTGGAGCCAGTACTGCCTCTCACGCCTCGCCGCGCTCTTCGTCCACGTGCCTGAGAGCTGCGAGCGCGCGATTCACGCGATGCTGGACACGAGCATCGAGCTGAAGAACTGCGACGTGCGCGTGCGGGCGAGGACTCACGACTAGACGATGGACGCCGTACCGGTGCTGTCGAGCCTGCTGGAGCTGATGTGTGCCATGATCCGCGCCTCCTCCGACGAGGAGAACTACGGGTTGCGGCTGATGGCGCTGCGGACGGCGCACCAGTTCGCGGAGGCGGGGAGCGACGACCGCGTGCTGTTCCAGCTGCTGGACCTGCTGCTGCTGGAGAAGGACTTCCTCTTCGTGACGGCGCACGAGCAGCGGTTCCTCTTCCGCGTGCTGTCCCTGTCCATCCACTCGGCCTCCGCCGCCGTGCAGAAGAAGATGAACCGCGTGCTGCACGAGCTGTTCCTCTCCGTGCAGGTGCCGCAGCAGTCGCTCCAACTCTTCTTCGAGCAGCTTCTCGACGAGGTGAACGCGAACGAGCGGCGCGGCGGGAAGCCCAGCGTGTGGGTGGACGACAGCGTGCTGTTCGCCCTCCACCTCGTTCTCCACTCCTTCAGCGCCATGCCCGCCGTGTGGGACTACGTGCTGTCTCTGCTGACGGCGGCGGTGTCGGACCGCGGCTTCTCCGTGCGCGTAGGCGTGGCGTGGCGTGTTCAGCGTAGGTGTTGTTGTTGCTGTTCTCGTTCTCCTTCCCCATGGACTCGATCACGAGCATCATGATGCACTGTCCGCGCGCCTTCTTCGAGAGGGTGGTCGTGATGGCGTGCGACGTGCTGGCGTTTGTGCTGAGGAGTGAGCGTGGAGAAAGCGAAAAGAGTGAGCATCGAGAAAGTGAAAAGAGTGAGCATCGAGAAAGCGAAAAGAGTGAGCATCGAGAAAGTGAAAAGAGTGAAGAGAATGGGGGCATTGAAGTGCACAACCCTGCGAGAAACGATGAAACTCCTTCTAACAGAAATGACGGTACTGTCGATTCGGAGAAGCCTCCAGCGGAGAATGACAAGACAGAAGACACCTTCGACTCGCTCGCCACCCTCATCTTCACGGCCCTCTCGCATCTGGTGCTGGAGATAGAGAAGGAGGGTACTGTCCCCTCTCTGGACACCATCGCACCCAAAGTGACTCCTTGCCTGTTCTCTCATGAATAGGTCTTCGGTCTGACGAAGCGCATGCTGTTTGAAGCCAGAGTGTCTCTGAAGGTGAAGGACCAGCTGCTTGAATTCCTGCTGATTCTGGCGCAGAGGCGCTGCTTCGCCAAGTCCGAGACCGTGGAGGCGTTACTGCGACTCATTCCCATCGATTTCTCCCAGCAGGAGCCGCCCGCGTACGTGCGACGGTGGGTGGCGTTCGTGACGCGGTGAGTGTGTTGGGCGTGCGTGACGCGTAGAGTGATCGCCATCATCATCATGACGCAGAGCGCCCACCGCACGATCATTGAGCGCTTCGTGAACGAGAACAAGGAGGAGTGGAGCGCGCTGTGGCAGGAGGCGATTGAGGACGAGTTGAATGGGCTGGAGGAGAACCAGGAGTCGCTGCTTTCGGAGTGTCTGGTTGACGCGGCGGCGTTTCATCGAAGCGAGTGTTCCGCCGTGCAGCACGCGTTTCACATGGCGGAGCTGGACGACGAGCCGGTGGAGGAGGAGCTGGTGAACGAGAAGGCGAACGCCGTCCACGCGACGCTGTGTTTCTTCCGCAGCGTGTGCATGCTCATCCACTTCGTGGAGTCGTACAAGGCATTTCGGTCGCACCGGGTGTTGGAGATGGTGTCGACGCTGTCGTCGCTGCTGCCGTGCCTGAGTTTGATCTCCAACAACGACGTCGTGTGCGAGATCCTGCTGTTCGTGCTGGAGTTTCTGCAGACGATCAACAAGGAGAGCGGGCTGGACGCGGGAACGGTGGAGGCGGCGTCGGCGGACCTGCTGTCGTCGCTGGTGGAGGTGATCGTCAACAAGGGCTTCAGTCAGTACTTGATCGCGAACCCGTTTCTGGTGGAGAGCATGCAGCTGTCGTCGCAGTTCGTTCTCTCGGTGAACGACGAGTGCGCCACGCCCAACTACATCACGTCGTACTTGCTGAAGGGCGGCTTTCTGATCGACCACGGCATGGAAACGTACCACTCGCTCACGCACGTGCACTGTCCGTACTCCGTTCTCGAGTCGTGCAACGAGGAGTGCGATGTGTTGAAGAAGGAGGAGAGCGGGCACGTTGTGGAGCCGGTTGTGGAGGAGAGCGTTCGGGTGCGTGCTCCGCGGAGGCGTCGGCGTCTGCAAGTGGTGTTGAGTGACCGTTCTTCAGAGTCGGAGGGGGTTGTGATGCCAGAGGAGAAGGGTGTGCTTTCAGAGGAGAGGGGTGTAATAAGAGAAGAGAAGGACGCGCTTTCAGAAGAGAAAGACGCACTAACAGAAGAGAAAACGCCTTCTGACCGAGCGACGCCAACCCTCTCGCCAGACCCCATCGTGCACGACTTCTCGCCCCCACACTCCCCCTCCATTCACATTTCCCCACACCACATGCACAGTCCCTCTCCCTCTCCCTCTCTCGACGAGGATCATGCGCACCGGTTTTCCGTACACACCCCCTCAGCCGCTTACAAGGCATCACTCTTCACCGATACAGTGGCTCCCTCGTCCGCCTCGTTCAACAGCGAGTTCGCCTTCCTGTTCAATACGTCGTTTCTGACCTTCCTCCATCACGCGTTCACCTTCTACTCCGTCCCGACGCAGGTGCGCTGCGTGCGCACGGTGCTGAGGGCGTACGAGGAGAACGCGAGCACGCTGGTGGTGCTGCTGGAGTACCTGTTCTCTCATTGGATGGACGCCTTCTTCGCGGAGGACAAGCCCGGGAAGCAGGAGGTGGTGGCACTCATTCTGGAGATGGCGGAGAAGCAGCCAGCGTGGCGAGCGAGTTTGCTGAGCGCGCTGGAGACGGGGATTCTGCGGACGATGAGTGAGAACGCGGAGGGCGCGGCGACGCTCCGACACGTGACGAACAAGTGGGCGCTGCTGCTGGCGCTGTACCAGAAGAACCGCGACGCTTCGTGCTGCGCGTCGGTGTTCTCGTTGGTAGCGTGGTGCGTGCGGTCGATCCAGACGCTGCAGCCCGCGCTGCTGTCGCTGTCGTTGTCGCTGTGCTTCTCGCTCGTGGACGTTCTGACGCAGGAGCACGCGAACGCGCTGTTCCTGTCGAAGAGCAAGTACGTGGTGATGAACCTGAGCGAGCGCATGGACGTGCTGGACGGCGAGGCGGCGTTCTCGTGCGCGCTGTTCCTGCTGTGGCTGGTGCAGAACGAGGAGTTCGCGCTCGCCTCGAGCCGGCAGTGCGTGATCTGGGCGTGCATTCTGCTGGCGAAGCGCGTGGTGGTGCTGCTGGAGAGCGAGGAGGAGGGCGAGGGCGAGACGGAGGCGAGACAGCGACTGAAGCACATTTTCGCGTGCATCGGACACGTGCTGCTGACCATCACGCAGAAGGACAGCGAGCGCTTCCGCATGGAGCTGAGTCATTACAGTTCGCTGGATCGTCAGCTGGCCCAGTTCTGCTGCCAGAAGTATGTACAATTGAAGAATCGATAGAAGCGATGTGTTTGTTTGCCAATGGAGATGAGAGCGTGGGTGGTTGGAGGAGGATCCGTGCAAATGGCTGTCTTCCTCAGAGAGACGAAATGCCGAAGGAAGTGAAGAAAACGGAACCCCACAAGAAGTCTTCTTCCATGCCCCAAAACTACTACTTTCTCGTCGGCGGTCTTTCCTTCCTAGCGGGGTTGTACGTGGACCAGAATTACAACGTTCCCGACATCAAGTACTGGGTCCAGCACGCGGAAGAGGTTGTATGTGCTCATCTCCACGTCTGAATTGTAGATTACGGTAATCGAGAAGAAGTACCGGAAAAAGAAGGGAAACGGTGATGATGAATAACCGTGTGCGTTTTTCGCGTTTCTTTACTCCGCATGCACGGTCCTTCTGTCCTATTTTCCATTTCTGCTGTTTGTTTCACAGCTACGTTTGTTCCGGGCGAGTTGTGAAGAGAGCCCGCATCTGCACCCATATATCGATGCGCGGGCGAATCTGAACGACTTAAATCGTCACTGAAGGGCGTTGGTTGCACTGGGAGCGTCACATTTCTCTTGATTGAAAGGAGTCTATTGCAAAGCGTGGACTTGGGTCTATTATCGGTGGTGCCTACGATGAGACAATTGACTCTGATAGTAGAGTGTTGCGTCCTTGCTGTAATTGCCGTAGTCTCTGCTTTTCCTTCCTTTTGTGGTACAGGCCTATGTAGCGGACTTGGGTCCCTATTCGGTGTCTGGCCTTTCCTTCATTTACCGCGGCTTGTACGTGCTATCGAAGTCGTCGTTTCCTTCCTTTTTGTTGCATCTGGAGGCGCGGTTCACCACTAGGTTTCACAACGATCCGCACATCACGATGAACATGCAGCTATCTCAGAACACTGCTGATTCCGATACTCCTCCTGAGATGGAGGTGCTGGATGGTGTCACTGCGTAAGATATAGATCGCGATCATGTCGGAATACGCATTCAGGTCCCTTGGCTATGTTGCAGGCAGTGATGAGATGAATCCGAAACGCGTTTTATGTTGCGACAGTGAGGGATACACGGTTGGAGAGGAGAGTGCGTGTGAGGGGTAGAAGCAAGTTTGCGACAATCCCGGTCATTTGTTCTTCCCCAGTGATTTAGAAGGTGAGTACCAGGTGCAGGCCGTGAAGTTGAAGTGGGATTGCACAATATGCGTGAGCGATAGACCCGAGGTGGAGAAGGTGGAGTTGCACTTCGATGTGGAGGAAACGGGCGTGTACTTTGTTGTGGCATCCTCGTACCGTTGCGTTTCGCTTGCTAACAAGCAGATGTGACTACCGTACCAATCACGCCTTCGTGAGTGGTTCCTACGTGGTCCAGAATCCTTACGGCGAATTGCCGGCGTCTATCTTCGGCAACTACCCGCTCTACTGGCTGCTCCTCCTGTGCTACTCGGGCCTCCTTCTCTACTGGGCGTACAACATGTTCTCCCACAAGTCCGAGCTCATGGGCGTCCACACGGTCATTCTGGTAGGGCTGCGCCGTCGCCGTGACCCACAGGTGCTGCTGGTCGTCTGCGAGCTGGGCTGCTTGACGCGCGTGGCGTACCTGCGCTCCTTCAACCGCACGGGCACGTCGAAGCGGCTGCTGGAGGGCCTGTCGGTGCTGCTGAACTGCGTGATGCAGACGATGCTGCGTCTGATGGTGCTGATGGTGTCGCTGGGGTGAGGAACGCGAGGTGGTGTGAGGCGTAGAGCGGGCATCACGACCTTTTCGCTGACGGAGCGCGCGCGCTTCTTCCTGGTGACGGGGTGCGTGTTCTTCGCCGTGGCCGCCTGGGACTGGAGGTACCTGCTGCGCACCATGCACCACGACTCGTACGACCTGCTCCACCTGCTCGTCGTGTGTCTGTGGGTGGCGAGGGTATGGGATGACGACTAGCGTGGACACGGCGAGCGCTTCGCTCATCATCGTCTTCCTCAACAGCACGACGGAGCGTCTGCGCGAGCAGTCGCAGCACGTGAAGCTGCGTTTCTACACGCAGTTCCGGCGAGTGTTGGTTGGAGGCATCGTGATGATCCCCGTGGTGCTGGGGTGGTTCTGCCTGTCCATGTACTCGTTCCAGCTCTCGAACCTGTGGCTGTGGCAGTGGGTGTAGGGGAGAGAGGGGCGACTGAGGTGTAGCGCGCGCGACGGCGTTTGGAACGCGTTTTATCTGGCGATGGTGGTCGTGATCATGTACATGGTGAAGCCGACAGAGCATTCTTCTGCCTACGCGTACCGACTGGAGTTGGCGACGGAGGCGAGGGAGGTAGGGATGGCGCGATGCGTTGAGGGGTAGCACGATGAGGACTACGGAGTGCGCAGTTTTGACTTGCAGGGAGAGTATGGGAAGGAGCGCGTAGTGGTGCGCACGGTGGACAGTGAATTGAAGCCGATGGCGATGAGTAGTTGCTATTCATATAAGTGATTTGTGTGTTTGTTTTCGAATGCGTGGATGCGTTTGTTTCCGAATGCGTGGATGCGTTTCAGGGAGAATGCGATTCTGCGCCCACTTTCTTCTCCGCGAATGCTCTCTTCGATCGTGAGCGCTTTGCATACTGCTGCTCATTCTCGTAGGGAAGACGATTGTGCAGAACGCCCCTTCTGAAGTCATTTCAGCCGGTGGCATTCCGTTCCGTTTCCTATTTTTCAGAGGAAGATATGAAGAGTAGTGGATCACAAATGGGGATTCCGTGTAGAAATCAGCAGCTCGGACACGAAAAGCCTCTCTGAGCACATAAAGAACTTGATTATCACGAAGGGTCCGCTCTCCATTTCCGAGTTTACCAAAATCGCGCTGACGCACCCGACGCTGGGCTTCTATCACAATTGCGACGTCATTGGCAAGGAGCAGAGCCACTTCATCACGTCCCCCGAAATCAACCAGGTGTTTGGCGAACTCATCGGGATCTGGTGCGTGACGCAGTGGGAGCAGTTCGGAAAGCCGAAGAAGATGGAGCTGGTGGAGCTGGGACCGGGTCGCGGCACGCTGATGAGCGATTTGCTGCGCGCTGCGCGCCACTTCCCCGGGTTCTACAACGGTCTCGACATTCATCTGGTGGAAATGAGTACGGGCATGCGCGAGAAGCAGAAGTACACGCTGGACTGCAAGTGCGTTGCTCTCCTGCTGCGTAATGCCTAGGGCGCTGGACACGCCGGAGCCGAAGGACGTGGTGACGGGAAAGGAGCACATGAAGCTGCGCGACGCGGCGAACCTGGACGTGGAGGTGGCTGCGTGAGCTGAGGAGTAGATCTACTGGCACAACACCATCGCCTCGGTGCCGCACGAGTACCCGACGCTGATCATCGGGCACGAGTTTCTGGACGCGCTGCCGATCCAGAAGTTCCAGTACACGAAGAAGGGCTGGCGCGAGGTGCTGATCGACCTGAAGGACCACGTGGACTGGGAGGTGGACGACAGCCTGCAGAGCACCGCGAAGGGCGACGACCACGCCAGTCTGTCGCTGGAGAAGGCGGTGATGCAGGGTCAATCGGAGGATAAGGTGCAGGAGGCGAACGGCTTGGAGTTCAAGGAGATTCTGTGTCCGCACAACAACCTGGCGGCGACGGCGATGCTGGGCGGTTTATTTGAGGGCGAGACGATCGAGCAGACGGGTTCGTCGAACGAGAGTGGTGGGTGACGGGCGTTTCGTTGACGAGTAGCGTTCTTAAAGCACGTGAAGGAGCGCCGTCGCTTGCTGGAGGAGGAGATCAAGCGCGAGGGCGGCGTGAACGCGAAACCACTTCTGGATGCGACGGGGAAGCCGATTGTGGACGCGAGTGGGAAGCCGTGCAAGACGTCCATTCCGTTGGTGGACGCGAGTGGGAAGCCGTGCAAGACGTCCATTCCGTTGGTGGACGCGAGCGGGAAGGTGCTGGGCGAGAAGGACTTGAGCGAGTACCACATCAGCGAGGATATCGATGCGGTGTTGAAGCAGAGAGGGAGTGAGGGTGTGAAGGTGAAGAGTGAGGGTGCTGTGAACGGAAAGGAGAAAGTGAGTAATAACAACGAGAAGAAGACGAACAAACAAAGCAAGACAAGCACATCGCACACCATGAAGAGCGCGAGCGAGGCGATGCTGAACGTGTACGACGCGAAGGAGGGCGACACGATCGAGATTTGCCCCGAGGCGTGCATGCTGATGCAGGAGGTGGTGCAGTGGCTGGAGACGACGACGGGTGGGGGAGAGGAGAGGCGGTGAGGCGTAGGCAGCGCGCTGTTCATCGACTACGGGAACAACTACGCTCCACAGAACAGCATTCGCGGCATCAAGAACCACCGCTTCGTGCCGTATCTGCAGGAGCCGGGCGAGGTGGACATCACGGCAGATGTGGACTTCCGAGCGCTGCGTCGCGTGGTGGAGAACGATCCGTCGAAGAAGGTGAAGTACCACGGACCGATTCCTCAGGTGGGAGTGTGAGCGAAGTGTGACGTGCAGGGATACTTCCTGTGCGGTATGGGCATTGAGGAGAGAGTGCGTCAGATGGCGGAGACGGTGGAGGACGACTCGAAGGTGGACGACATCATCAAGAGCGCTGAGCGTCTGGTGCACAAGGACCAGATGGGTGAGGTGTACAAGGTGTGCTGCGTGACGACGGGAGGACTGCCTACGGGCTTTGAGGGAGAGGAACAGTTTCTTTAGAGACGATGCGTGAAGCGTGTTTGTTGCAGGGCTTACGAATGGGCACAAAACGGGGAGAAAACACTCCGAAAGGGGAGCGGAAATGCCCTCGATTTTTGGAGAGAGACGACACTTGCCAATTTCAATTCATTCAACAGCCAACTCGTTGGATATGAAGGTGCTCAGTATTGCAATTCTGAAATGGAAAAAGGACACACCCGAGCCCGTGATCCTCTGCCAGGAGTGCGAGCTCTCCCAATTCAGCTATTTCCAGAAGAACGCGTAGGGGTCGTCCACCGGGCGTCACTCGTAGCGTGAAGCAGATGCTGACGTTCATTTCGCGAACGCTGATTCAGAGAACGAATCTGTCCGAGCGACAGAGCGTGTCTCACGAGGGTACGCATCGTGCGATGGGAATGATTGCGATAGACTACATGTGCCACTGCTATCTTCGCCAGGACGGATTGGGCGCTGTGGTGGTGACGGACAAGGAGTACCCCGCGCGTGTGGCGTTCAACTTGGAGAGCCGCTTGCTGGAAGACTTTGATGCGAAGTACATGTACGCGTGATGGCGATGGGGTCATGGAGCAGGGCTCGCTGGAAGAACGCGAAGGAGGACAACCAGTTCCCGGTAACGACGCTGGCCAAGACGCTTCAGGACTACCAGGACCCTGCGAAGTGCGACAAGATTACACAGATCAATTCGCAGCTGGACGAGACCAAAGAGGTGCTGGTAGGAGTGGGGTGCGTGTATGAGGAAAAGAACAAGACCATCGATAGCGTGTTGGAGCGTGGAACGAAGCTGGACGATCTCGTGGGCAAGTCAAACGATTTGTCTGATCATATCCTTGCGTTGGGCTGACGCGGCTTCCTTGACCCGCAGAGTCGAAGATGTTCTACAAGCAGGCGAAGAAGATGAATTCGTGCTGTACTATTATGTAGAGGCGTGGTTTGTGCTGTTTGTTTCCAGAACGGGCGGGAAGTTGTTGAACGTAGAATAGGCGTGATGAATAAGAGAAAAGGGATGTGCCATTCACAAAAGGACGATGATAAGGACATAACGAGGACGAAAGAACCGCGGAGGAGGGCGTTTCATTCTTGTGCAAATCATAAGAAGTTGGGACTCGTCCATTGTTGTCGGTTAGGGTCAGGTACCATGTCAACAAAGGAGGAGAATCCCAAAATGGATGCGGACGAGCGTGAGAGCAATGCTGGGTTCCGCTTTATAGAAGAGGTATACGACGTGTATTCTCTGGATGAGGGATAGATGAAGAAGTGCTATGGGGAGTCCTCGGCGACCACGACACAGTTCATGAGTATCATCCTTTCTTATGGAAAAGGGGAGTACGTCTTGATGGAGCAGCGTGTAACAAGCAGAATTCCTCTGTCGGAAGGAGTCCGTTTGGTGAGTGCTCTTCTGTCGGGAAACGCGCCCCTATTGAAGCTGTTTTACTCCTTTCTCCCTGCGGAAGCTGTTCCCGCGGAGGAAGCGAACGATGTGGATGAGATCCGGTACGTGGAATGGGAGGCGAGTGAAGAGTAGAGGGGCCAAGGCGTATGTGAATCGAATTCGGGAGCGCTTTCCGCAGAACGAGAGTGACGTGTATGAGCGTTTCATTCTGCTTCTGCGCGGTTATTCCTCGGGCAACATTGACCTGGAATCTACGATTAATGAGGTAATTCTGGCGGCGTGGGCTTACGGGCAGATTAAGACTCTCTTCAGCAACCAGCCAGATTTGATCCATGATTTCATTGCCTTTTTGCCTCAGAATGTGCGCAGCGGGTCCAAATACGTGGTGGACGAGCCGATGCCTTCTCCTCTTCCATTTCCGGTTTCGTACTCTCCTACGTACATGACGATGCCGATTCCGGTTCAGAACTACACAGTGTCTCCGCCCCCTGCAGTGCAGCCGCCCTCCCCAGTGCCCTACGTGGAGAGCGTTGCGCGCGTGGAGAAGGAGGAGGAGCAGCCGTTTCATTTGTCCTCGCAGGACGAGCATAGCCTGCATCTCATCATGCAGGAGGGCGGCGCGTCTCGCTACGCGCAGTTCGTGAAGGTGTGCATGCTGTTCGCGCGAGTGGAGGCGATTGCGTGGCCTGATGCATAGAAGATCATTTCCATGGCGGAGTTCGTGATGCTGATCGATTCGGTGTACGAGGGTCATCGCAGCGTCGTCCACGCGATCCACGACCTGCTGGTCCACCACGGCATTCCCTCGCAGTTCGTAGGGGAGGGAAACGGAAATGAGCGGTAGATCACGCAATCGCCGGCGGCGCTGTTACCCGACCAGGTGAAGCAGTTGACTCGCTGCACGCCGTCGTACCACCACCTGCCTCCAGAGTATCTGCAGCGCGGCGGTGAGTGTCGCACGTTCGGCGAGGGCAAGATTTTGAACGACAATTGGATATCGTGTCCGATCGGGAGCGAGGACTTCACGTCGGGAGTGAGTGAGGCGTGTGGGGGTGAGGTGTAGCTGTCGCACCGCAACACGTACGCGGAGATGCTGTTCCGTGTGGAGGATGATCGGTTTGAGACGGACGTGTTGATTGAGACGAACCGGCATTGTTTGGGGAAGTTGGAGGTGTTGTATAGGGAGGTGTGTGAGAGGTGTGAGAGAGAGAAGAGTATGGGGTGTGAAGAGGAGAAGAGTAAGGAGAATGAAGAAGGGAAGAATGAGATTATTAAAGAGGAGAATAGGGAAGAAGGGAAGGGTGAAGAAGAGAAGAATGAAGAGAAGAATGAGAAGATTGAAACAGAGAAGAATGAGAAGATTGAAACAGAGAAGAATGATAAAACGGAAGAAGAGAAAACTGAAACACACGAACAATCCACCCCCATCAAACTCGCCGACACGGCTCTCAGCGCCGTGGACAAGCGCGCCATCCGACGCCTGTACGGGAAGGGCGTGGACGAGGTGGTGATGATGATGCTGACGCTGGCGCCGAAGACCACCATCCCCGTGCTGATGAAGCGAATGCGCGAGAAGGAAGAGCAGTGGATGAAGGAAAAGTGCGTGCTGGAGGCGGTAGGGCAAGCGGCGACGCGTGAGGCGTAGAAGTGGACGAAGATCCAGCAGGAGAACTATAACCGTTCGCTGGACACGCGGAGCTACACGTTCAAGACGCAGGACAAGAAGAACATGGGCGCGAAGTTCTTCATCGATAACATCCGAGTGGGCGAGCGTGGGGCGCGTGAGGCGTAGAACGTGCTGAACGAGCGCGTGAAGGACATCGTGCCCTCGAAGTACATCCAGTTCAAGGAGCGGGGCTACGACACGATGGCGCCGCACCTGCAGTTCACGCTCGACGACCCGATGATCCACAAGCTGGTGCTGCGCGTGCTGCTCATCGGCGGGCGGAAGAACCTGCCGTACTCGGACATGAAGCGCTTCCGCACGGTGCTGTACCGGATGGTCTGTCCCGTGTTCCGCCTGAAGGAGGGCACGTTCGAGGCGTGCGAGGAGGTGAGAGTGACGCGGTGGCGTGAGGCGTAGCTGAACGAGCAGTTCCTGCAGGAGCACGACACCATGGACGAATCGCTTGTGTTTGGAGAGTCGACTGCTGAAAACTCAACGGGTGCTGCTTCTGAAGAACTGACAGACGCGGTTCCGGAAGGCGACGCCTACGCAGAGAGCGACCGCTGCTCGTCAGTATTCGTGGGGAACTCACTGTACGTGTTCTTCCGGTACTACGAGGTGCTGGCTTCTCCCTCCACTTAGCGGTAGATTCTGTACTCGCGGCTGCACACGGTGGCGGAGCTGTGCGTAGCGGCGTCCAACCACCTGGGCGAGTTCCAGGTTTCCAACACAGGTGGCGACGTTGAAGAGGGTTGAGACGTAGTGAAGAGAGAGGCGAACATGGAGGAGTCGGAGGAGGAGTCGAAGGAGGAGCGTCTGAACCACTTGATGAACCACGTGCTGCTGTTCCTGCGCGGCGAGGAGGACAGTATCCAGTTCGAGTCGCACAGCCGGCACCTGATCGGCGCGGGCGGGTACGTGCTGTACACCATCGACAAGGTGGTGGGGAACTGCCTGAAGAGCGTGCACAACATGTTCAGCGATGTGGTGAACAATGACGTGATTGTGGGCGTTTCGTTGGGCGTTAAGGACTAGGCAAGCTACTCGTACTTCCACGAGCAGGAGCCCTTCTCGCTGTCGCTGTACCGCAGTCACGTGATAGAGCTGCTGGCGAACTACCACGTGGCGATGTACCGCGTAACGGTGAAGCAGGGCACGATGTTGATGTGGTTCGTGGGGAACGCTGGCGAGCTGGGTCATCGCATTCCGGAGTCATCGGTGAAGGAGGAGTTTTCCAAGTACGCGCGCGACTACCTGTCGGTGCACTCGCCCTCCACGCTCTTCCACTCGGTGAAGCGCGAGAGCAATCCGGAAGAGGAGTTGTACGTGGAGAGCAGCGACACGTCGTCCAAGGTGAGTAAGAGAAGGAATTGCACGCGCAGGGCGCCGAAGAAGATTCGAGAGGATACGGATTGGGATGGTGTGTAGTGTGTTTATTGTGAAACGGGTGAGTAGAGTTCAGAATGGAGAGAAGCGAACGACTGGTATGGCATCAACGAGAACTCTGCGAAGATCGTTAGTTGAGGGAACGCTGAAAAGCCCCAATATCTCTTCATAGCACGACGAAGAAGAAAGCTCGCTCAAGCATCTGATGAAGGAGTAGCGTGATTCGGAACAAGGATCGAAAAAACAGATTGAAATGGACACAAATTACAACTACACTAGCAAGAAAGGGTTTCTAAAACAAGACTCAGTGAATCGTCCGATGGAAGACCAAACGCGCCACATACGCCTTCCTCAACGCAAGGTGCGCTCGCTTGACGGACTTGCATCTCGCTTGGGGAACGGACGCGATGCCTCGAAGTCTCTTCGTTTGCTGTCCATTCGTGGAGGATGAAGCAAGATTCTGCAATGAGCACTTCGTGACAGCCATTTCAGAGCCTATTCCATAACACACAAAGAGAAAAAGGATACGTCTTTCCTGCCGATCTCTGCACTCCTTGCAATAGGGGAGGAGAGTAGGAGAGAGCGGGTGGGAAAAGGAGGTCAGCGGTCTTGTCATCCCGCAAGACGAGCACAGCAGGAAGACTTGACTCGAATTGGAATAATACCCATTCATTTCAAGAAATAGATGAGCGCAGCAGTGTCGGCGTGTGTTGTGTTTAGGGAAATGAAAGAAACTGGTTCGACCAATCCGATTGGGAGATTTCGCATGACCACCAAACCCTTTCGTGGTATTCATTCTTGCAGAGAAGGCGTTCTTGTATCCAAATGGCTGCACTATTGTGAATGGATGAGTATGAATGAGTGCTATCACTAGCAAAGAACACAGAATATGGGTTGTGTATGTTGATTGGGGATTTGTTAGAGTCGTTTAGTGTGCTCGTAGTATGAGACACGAAATACGGGATGCGCTATGAGAAATCACGATGAAGAGATGGGCAGTTTGATTTCTTCCGTTTGTGTTGTCATTCACAATCGCAGAGCTAACCGAACCCTCTCCAGCACAAAAAGGCACCCCTCAAATCCCTCTTCTGATGTTGCGAAGAAACGACTGTGTGAAAGGAAGCGACTATCAGGAACACAACACCACCGTTGAGAAGGGATCGCATTTCGCCACACAACAGGGGAAACGTGGTCAATAGCGCAGGAATCGAAACGGGGAAACCGAGCCTCGTCAGCCAATCGGATGGCAGAATGCGTCATGGCAAGAGGGGAATCGCGGTTATTCACAACGGTTTTGTGGCAATTGCATGGAGTCATACATTTTCTTTTGGTAAAGAATGAAAGGCTTAGCGTTATTTACCTTGCTTGGTATGCGTTCCCAACAAGTCTAATACGTAGTTGCCGTCGCTCTCGGCACGATTACCTGCAACAGCGGCGAAGTGTACGTGTCCGTGACGAAGAAGTGCACGAACTATGCGAATGAGGAGTCCTACAAGATTCTGAACGGTGCTATCGAATTGGAGACGAGCGCTTCGTTTGGAAACAACGAGCAGCGCACAAATGAGTTCTGCCTGCCCTCTACGACGAACAGCCAGTACACCTTCAAGATCATCGACGCGTACGGTGATTCCTGGGCCGCTGGTGCTTGGGTGAGCGTGGCGGGTCTGTACGGCAATGTTGTGCTGAAGGCGACGTTGGTGGAGAAGTTTCAGGAGGAATACGCCCTGTCGCTGTACTACCCCGTGACGAAGAGCGCGGAGTGGAAGATGTACACGTCCGCGAGCAGTGTGGATCCGAATTGGAACACGCTGAACTTCTCCGATGGCAGCTGGAACACGGTGACGTTGGGTTCCGTTTCGGCTGTGTCTGGCACGCAGTACTTCCGCAAGTCTCTCACTGGTCTTCCCAACATGGCGGCGTACGAGGTGTCGATGAACTACAAGTTCGGTATCATCGCTTACGTGAACGGCGTGGAGATCTTCCGTGACCACATGAACGACGGTGCTGTGTCTCCGTCCACTCCCTCGAACGGTGCTTTCACGGACTACGAGTACCACGGCTTCATTCGTCCCGCGAAGGAGATTGAATCCTCGAGTGTATTGGCTGTGGAGCTGCACTTCCCCACGACGGGCGACAACAGTGTCGACTTCAACGCGTACGTGGCTTCGCTGGCGTCCTCCCTTCCCGTCGCGCAGACGGAGAAGTGCTACGTGTACGCGTACCCCGTGACGATCACCGCTTCGGGCGGCACGAACCCCGCGAACATCTTCAACTTTGGCAAGACGGATTATTACTTCGCTGCTGCCAATGTCCTTCCCGCGACGGTGAGCTACGAGCTGACGGGACCTCGTGCCCATGTGAACGGCGTGCGCGTGTGGCCCTACACGCTGCTGAACCAGGCTCCGGGCACCTTCACGCTGGCTGGTGCGATGAGTTCTTCGAGCACCTACACGAACGTGGTGCCGGTGAGCGGCGCTAGATACGCCTCCAACACGTACAAGCTGTTCTACGGCTACTTCAACGCGAAGGCCTTCCAGTCCTACCGTCTGACGCTGACGGCGGGCGCGAATATGGGGGTTGTGGACGCTGTGGAGGTGCAGCCCGTGACGTGCGCGGACATGCTTCCCGCGGGTCTCGATTTCGAGGAGACTGCGTATACCGCGTACGCGAAGCACAGCAGTCTGAACATCCGTCCCACGAACCAGGAGTTCGTCAACTGCCAGATCGCTCCTGCCCTTCCCGCGGGACTGACGTTCACGGCTGCGACGTGCACGATCACGGGCAAGGTTACGAATGTGATGACGCAGACGACGTTCACGATGACCTCGACGATGCAGGGCCAGAACTACCAGGGCACCTTCTCTCTGCAGGTGATTGACTGCACCGCCACGCTGGTGAACGTGCTCCGCACCTACAAGGCGAGCGGTCAGTTGGAGTCGTTCTCGATCAAGGACGTGACAACGCAGCAGGTGGTGCTGAGCGTGGCTGCCAACTCGGGTCAGCCCTCGAGTATGGACTGGTCGGTGTTCGTGTGCTTGACGAACGCGAAGTACGAGATCGACGTGGGTTCCACGGGCACCGCTTGGTCTGAAGCGTCTGACTTGTACCTCAATGCGGTGTTGGCCGAGGACGAGTACGAGACGATTGCGCGCATGCGTTACGACGCCGACTTGGGTCTCGCCGAGGACCGTGTGATCTTCGCGCAGTGGTCGGTGGCGCCGCAGTCGCAGTGGTTCTACAAGATGAACGAGGTGCCGGCGAACTGGTATAGTGCGGACACGTCGGGCTGGAACACGGGCGCGATGGGCGGTTTCACGGGCGCGACGAACCAGATTCAACTGTACAAGCAGACGTTCAGCATTTCTTCGCTGACCGACGTGGCTGGCTTCGTGATCTCGCTGCGCTACCTGTACGGCTGTGTGATCTACATGAACGGCAACGAGGTGTTCCGCAACGGCGTGACGGGCGACTTGAGCGCGTCGAGCATCGGTCTGAACGCGTACACGAACCTGCACTACCACCAGATCTCGCTGCCCAAGACGGTGACGTCTTCCAGCGGCGCTGCGGTGAACTACTTACAGGAGGGCACGAACACGATCGCCATCGCGATTGTGGCGCAGACGTCTTCGCAGACGAACTCGGTGTTCGACGCTGCGCTTCGTCTGATGGACGGCGTGGGCAACACGCGTCTGTTCGACTGCACGGTGGACTACGACGACTTCGATAATGGCTACCCGGACGATCTGCCCAACCTGCACAACGTGAACTTCATCGGCATGGATTCCTGCATGGACAACTACTGGGGCATCGCCTTCGAGAACGACCGTCGCGAGTGGGTCAACGCCATTGACGTGTTCCTGCAGTTCGAGCAGGAGGATATGTTCCCTGCGCAGTTCACGCTGAAGGCGCGCAACAGCAACCTGGAGGCGTGGACGACGCTCCGTACTGTGACGGGCATGACGTGGTCGCTGGCGGGCGAGCACAAGATTGTGTGGCTGTCGAACGACAAGCCCTGGAACCAGTACCGCTTCGAGAACATCGGCACGGGCGACGCGACGGACTGCGACTGGCAGCTTGGTGGCTTCAACCTGTTCGCCTCGAACGTCCCCACGAACATTCCCGACCTGACCTACACCTCGCCCATCCTCATCACGGTCGGCATCGAGATGGGTGAGATTTACGCCAACTCGGACTACTACTTCGACTTCACCGTGACGCCTGCATTCCCTGAGGGCATTTCTCTGGACTTCAATACGGGTAAGATCTCGGGCACGTGCAACGTCCAGAGTCCTTCCACCGTGTACCAGATCACCGCGAGTCGAGTGGGTGGTGGTTCCGTGACGGTTCCCGTTACGCTGTCGGTGGAGCCTTGCACGGGTGAGAGACATTTGATCACGTTGGTGGCGCGTCTGGATTCCTGGCCTTCGGAGGGTTCGTACAAGCTGTACTCGGGCAAGGGCACGAGCGGTCAGGTGGTCGCTTCGATCAACGCGTTCAAGGTGGCGAACGGTCTGAACTACGGCGACTTCTGCGTCGCCAACGGCATCTACACGCTGGTGCTGTCCGATTCCAAGGGTGACGGCTGGAACAACCCCGCTGGCTACTACATGACGGTGGATGTGGGCACGATGATCTTCGAGATGGGCCAGTTCCCGCGCAGCACGCCCTCGATTTCGACGATGTTCTCCTCGCTGCTGCCCTTCCAGATCGAGACGGACAGCTGGAAGGTGTGGAACAAGCAGGAGGCTGTGGCGGCGGACTGGACGAGTGTGAGCTTCGACGACTCGGCGTGGGAGACGAAGAAGGCTGCCGAGTTGGGCAACCACATGGGCACGACCGCTTATGTGAGACACGAGGTGAACGTTCCTTCCATCGACGACTACCACGTGCTGAACGTGCGCGTGAAGTACACGGGTGGTGTGGTGGTGTTCTTCAACGGCGTGAAGGTGGCGCGCTTCAACCTGGCGGACAACTACGACGCTTCGACGGAGGCTGTGGCTGTGCACGACGCGACGCTCTTCTCGAAGTTCCACGTGGTGTTGCCGACGGCCAGCGCTGTGACGGGCAAGAATGTGATTGCGTTCGAGATCCACCGCGCTCCGGGCCAGAGCGAGCTGGTGTTCGACGCGACGGGCGTGTTCGGCGTGAACGACTGCTCGGTGGTGGTGGACACCTTCTCCGAGATTGACGCCAGCGAGGTGTCGGGCTGCACGAAGGAGGACCTGCTGGATATTCTGCCCACGACCTACGGTCACATCCCCAACGCGGCTGGCTCCTTCCTGTCGTGGACGGTGGAGAACCTGGAGGGCTCCAAGTTCAACACGTTCGCGCTCCAGACGAACAATATTGCGACGGGCTACGGTTTCTCGGTGTACGGTCGTTGGGAGGCTACGGACGAGTACACGAGCGCGCTGGCGGTGACGGAGCAGGCGACGAAGCAGCAGGATCGCAACACGTGGTCGATGCCGGCGGGTATTGCTGGCTTCACGCAGTTCCGCTTTGTTGTGGATTCGGCGGCGTCTGGTGTTGTGAGCACGAACGGTTATGCTATGGTGTACTGCAAGTCAAGCGCCAGTGGTTCCTGCCCTGCTGTGGGTGAGTATCCTGGAGTCGGCGAGGGCGAGATTTCTCCGGCGAAGTGCGTTGAGGGCTTCAGAGGCTACTCGTACAGAACGTGCACGAACGGCGTGTTGGGCGAGGTGCAGACGGACAAGTGCGACTACAAGCTGCCGGCCAATATCGAGTACACGAACCCGAACATGGAGTTCGTGATGGGCACGGAGGTGACTAGCGGCAAGCCATCGTACAAGAACATTATCCAGGAGTTCTTCATGCAGGACAGCACGCCTCTTCCTGAGGGTCTGAAGCTGGATAGCGTGACGGGCGAGATCACGGGTATTCCCGTGGCGACGATGGACACGAAGTCGTTCACTGTGCGTGGCAAGAACCCGAAGGGCGAGACGTTCGTTGCAATCACGATTTCGGTGCGCAAGGGTCGTTGCGCTCCCGAGGGCGTGTTCGATCGCACTCCTGTGGGTGAGACTGCTGTGTACCAGTGCGCCATGCAGGGCAGCTATGTGGGTACGCAGAAGAGAGCGTGCGTGCTGGGCAAGAAGGACGGCGAGTGGCAGAAGGCGACGGGATTCTGCATGCCCGTGTTCACGATTGTGCTCCTTGTGGTTGTCGTGATTGTGATCGTGGTGGTGGTGGTTTTGATTCTCATGCGGTCACGCAAGACGAAGGCTGTTGGCGGCGTGAAGGGCAAGGGTGGAAAGAGTACCGCGAGCAAGAAGGGTGCTGCGAAGAAGACGCCGACGAAGGCTGTGAAGGTGTAATGCGTATAACTTGCTTTCAAGAGTTGTTTGTTGGTAGTGGAGTGTTCTTGAGTAGTTGCGTGGAGAGGAGTTGTATTGGAGGGTTTGATGAAGAAAGAAAGCGTCTGATGAAAACACGAACACACTATATAATTACAATACTCACTTCGTCGCCTTCTTAGAAACGGAGGACTTCTTGGTGAGGAAGAACACGACAAGGACGACGGCGATGAGGACGACAACGACGACGTAGATGATGGGGTACTTCTTGTCCTGCGGCGCTTCGGGCGTGCACTTGGCATCGGACACGCGCGGGACGGACACGCCGTTCACGACCAGCGACGCATCCGTGAACGTGGCGACATCGGAGAACGCCTTCCCAATCGACTCCTTCTGCTCCTTCAGTTGGTCGACGCCCTCGACGACGCACGTCATGTTCAGGACGTCGTGCTCCACCATCGGCTTGTCCACACAGCCCATGACTTCGGCGTACATGGAGGAGAGTGTGAGATAGACGCCGTTCAGAAGGAGGGTGGCGTTCTTCGCGTCGACAGCCTGGAAAGAGTAGACAAACCGTCCCTTGCCAGCGAAGGCGGAATCGTCGCAGCCCGTTCCCATGTAGCTGGAGCTGCGGAGATCGAATACGGTCGGGTGTCCCTTCTTGCCGGTGATAATGGCTGTCATGATGGTGGCTATTCATGAGGCGAGGAAGCGAGGCGTACAGGAGTCGCCGGTGTCGAAACACTCCAGATCGTAGGTTCCGCAGTCTATGAATGAGGGAATCGAATTGGAGGAACACAGGGAATGGAGTTATTGGAAACGGGTACGTACTGGTTCATCTTCTCCAGAAGTGTGCCTGGGATGAAAGGGAGGCTATTCACGGTCAGTGCGACAGCGATGACGTTGAATAGGAGGAGAAAGCGCATGTGTTGAGGGGGAATGAGGAGGAGAAGGGATAAAGCAATTGATCTTCTCCTTTATGCTTTAAACTTGAGAGAAGGATGTGTTTAGAACGCGCGTTGGGTTGGAATCGCTGATTGCCACTCTCTCCCTTCCAGTGCGTTCTCGCATACCGTAATGCTATCCGCACATCCCACAACGCATTGCAACGAAGATTCAAAAATGGGACCGATTCTGTGCAGAATCTTCGCTCTTTTGGGATTGTGCGCAACCCATTTCTCTTCCTTTGCGATTGTGCGAACTGAGCATTGAAGTCGGAGTGCAATGAATGTGGAATTGGGACCATCGGATCGTTCCCTGCCTTCCAAAGCGACGGACGCGGATCCTGCAAATGAAGTGTGCATTCGATAATTCGGCATGAGACAATAGAATCACTGTATTAAGGCACGCGAGGATGACGCGAGTTGTCTGAATCGTTCCTGGTAGGTGATTTCAAGAATCTATGAAGGAGAGGTTGTCCTACATGACACCCATGTTCCGAAAAGCAAAGAAGACGTCGTTGGAGCCGGATGATCTGGGGGGTTGTCCTTCCCGTCTGCAAGCAGAGTCGTTGTATCCCAAATTTGAACATTATTGGAACGAGGAGTGTATCAAGGAAAAGAAGGACCGTTCTCTGTTTCGCGCCCTCTTCTCCGTGGTGGGACGGTGGAAGGTGGCGGAGGCCTTTGTTTTCTGTTTAACGGGTTCGTTGGTGAAGCTGGTGCCGTCGCTGCTGTTGTCCACGCTGACGGACGATTTGAAGGACAATTCGTTGAGTGCGTGCATCTCCAGTCAATGAGGCGTAGCTGTGGCGCAGCGCGTGGTGTACTCGGCGTTGATCGCGTTCATGCCGATTCTGAGTTGGATGTCGTGGGTGTACGGGCAGACGCTGTGCATCCAGCTGGGCGTGATGATGCGTTCGGTGCTGATCAACGCGATCTACCGCAAGTCGTTTGTGTTATCGTCGGCGTCGCGGTGCTCGATCAATTCCGGGGAGTTGACGAACCTGATGAGTTCCGATTCGTATTTTGTGCCTGCTAATACTATTCTTCACACATAGTTGGTGAACTACATCTACCTGCTGGTGAACTTGATCATCATCCCGGTGCTGGTGGTGGCGGGGCGTGGGCGTGATGGCGTAGCTGATCGCGTCGCTGGTGATCGCGTACATGAACGTGGGAGCGACGTGCGCGATCGTGTTCGTGCTGGAGATCGTGATGTACGGGACGATGGTGTACGGAATGCACCGGTACGGCGTGGAGCGTCTGAAGTGTTTGGCGGAGACGGACAAGCGCGTGAAGCTGATCAACGACGTGTGCAACGGCATTCGGATGATCAAGTACTACTGTTGGGAGAAGCCGTTCAAAGCGCTGGTGGGCGAGGACGTGGGTGGTGAGAGGTAGATTGACCGGAGTCGTGAGAGCGAGTTGGTGTTCATTCGGCGGATCGCGAACGTGTTGGCGGGGTACTTTGACGCGGTGACGACGGTGATTCCGAAGCTGATGCCGGTGTTGTGTTTTGCGGCGTACCCGTGGGTGACGGGGGAGTCGATTCCGGCGGGGAAGGCGTTTACGCTGATATCGTTGTTGAAGCAGATCGAGTCGTCGATCTTTTACTCTCCGTGGTGCATTTCGTCGATGGCGTTGATGAAGTGAGGGAGGGTGGGGGAGTTGAGGGGTAGTTCGTCGATGAAGCGCATTTCGAGTTTTCTGGGGTTGGAGGAGGATTCTGAGCGTGGCGAGAATGGCGAGCATAGCGAGCAATCTGAGAAGTCTGGAAATGAGAACCCTGAACAAGACAAGAAGAATGAAGAGAAAACGAACGCCATCACGCTCCACAACGCATCCTTCTCCTGGGGCGACGCGACTCCCTGCCTCGAAGACGTCTCGCTGCACATCAAGAAGGGCAGTTTGGTGGCGGTGATCGGCGACACGGGCTGCGGCAAGTCCTCCTTCCTGCTGTCCCTGGTGGGGATGCTGTCGAGACGCGAGGGATCGTTGGAGAGGAGCGGGACGCTGGCGCTGTCGGAGCAGCAGGCGTGGATCGTGAACGACACGGTGCGGAACAACATCCTGCTGGGCAGCGCCTACGACGAGACGCGGTTCCACCGCGTGATTGCCGCGTGCCAGATGGAGCGAGACCTCCGCATACTGGGCGGCGAGGAGGCGGAGATTGGTGCGCACGGAATCAACGTGTCGGGCGGTCAGAAGGCGCGTCTGTCACTGGCGCGGTGCTGCTACTCGGAGGCGTCGATCGTGCTGCTGGACGACCCTCTGGCGGCGGTGGATGCGCGCGTGGGGCACCGTCTGTTCCACGAGTGCATTTGCGGCGAGCTGAAGGGGCGCACGCGTGTGATGACGACGAACGCGTTGCAGTACCTGGCGTACTGCGACCAGATTGTGTTGTTGAAGGACCGTCGCGTGGCGTTCGATGGTGATTACGCTGCGTTTACGCGCTCGCCGTATGCGGGGATTGCTTCTGCGTGTGGAGAGGACGGGAATGCTTCCCAGGACAGTCTCTCTTCGCGGGATCACGAAGACAACCCTTCGCAGGATCACGAAGACAACCCTTCGCAAGATCACGAAGACAAC
>ERZ1106923.87-NODE-87-length-41259-cov-17.843049_pt1 | contig 41259 bp, 63 predicted proteins | sample MGYA00403657_ERZ1106923 | MGnify/ENA primary metagenome ERZ1106923 (study PRJEB35170, sample SAMEA104062425) | human gut metagenome | biome: human gut; feature: human-associated habitat; material: faeces | place: Denmark | collected 2012-06-19 ...
AGATGTAATTAGAGGGTAATCGAGCATCCCTCATGACGGAATCTTCACTGAGACTTTTCTCGATGTCGATAGTGTTGTTGACGATAGGAAAGCAGGCACCAGTGTTGTTACAGACTCTCATGGATGTGATGGCTAGTCGTCAGTGAATCGGAATGCTTGTTACACTTCTTGAACTCTCGCCGTTTAAAGCAGGTGTCCGTGACGTTGAGAATGCCAGGCGGTGTTAGGACTAGAAGTGACTCCCACCACTGACACTCACAATAGAGTCTCTTTCTGGCGATGAGCGCATACGTGACTTCCAATCCAGTGGATCGATACTTGTGTCCCAATCCTCCTCCCACTCCATTCACCACAACGAACGTCTCCGATTTGTTTCCAGTGACGCTCAGCAGTTTCTCACACATCCTCTTTTCATCTATTCGATCAGTCACTAAAAGATTACAAACCGTCTAACTCAATGAACTCCATGAACTGTACTCGTCTATTCTCCTTTCTCCTTTGATAGTGCAGTACACAAAGAACGATCAAGAGCAGCACAAGAATGTAGTAGGAAGCCTTCATAGGACTATTATTGAATTCACACTGTTCACATAATGGGGTTGGGTTTTAGATACTGGTTACTGGGATACACCCTAACCCGCTCATTTCATCTATCGAATTCCTCATTTGTAACAACACATGCGACAACTACACGATGTGTAGTGTTCAGTAAGAGCATCAGACAGGGGCGCACTCGATGATTGGAGATCGGACATACCAGTCTGTGTTAGTTTCCTATATAAACTAATGTGTCGTCTGTAACTCCCTCATGTCGCGAGTGCGCCCCTGTCTGATGCTCTTACTGAACACTACACATCGTGTAGTTACCACGTGTATTGCTACAATCTAGGAATTCGACAGATGAAATGAGCGGGTTAGGGCATTCCACCAATCAGCAAAGGAGAGATGCAATGTGGTAGTTCCTAAGTAGTACCAATGCTATATTGGGTTGCTTTTGTACTGAAAAGCATCCACTTGTCGTATATGATGATAGGATTGAGACTCACTGTAATCACTCAAGCAATGGGGGTGTGTCTCAACAGGGAATGCTGTAACCAAAATGATAACACGCTTCCCCTTCAGTGAACAGTGTAATAGTTCAACAATTGTCAGTACATGAATAGCATTATTGTAGCTGTGATTACTAGTGTAGTATACCACATTTTCGATGTACCTGCCACTCTTCTCCACAGTAAAAACCGGTTATGAATAGCAATAGCATAGTGGCCAGTATCATTCTGTTCTATTGAAATGTGTCCCATAGGAGAGTGCAAGTATCTCTTGATGTGTGTTCATAAATCATATGACGAAGAAGGGATCGGGTTTCTACCATTATGAAACTCTTAAGCAGGAAATACAAATAACTATTCATGAAACTGTGATTGATCGTGTTGCTCCCTCTCCTACTCGCAAGTGCAGGGAGCCATCTCTCTCTCATGCTCATAAAGCAGCCAATGGAACAAGTGAGCATTATCTACAAAACGGAGTCCAGTGCTGTGCCAGGGATTAGAGAACTCAAAGCAGTTCGTATGAAATGTGGCATTGTTCTGTTGTGTCGATTCCATTACTGGTAGGATATGGAGTGTTATGACAGAGAGTATTCCATGTCGCCTTTTGCCAGCCGAGTTAATGCTGCTGAGGACCACAGTAGTATTGGAAATGAAAAGAACCTATTCACGGAAATGATTCGGTACTACTCTCAAAACGAGGAGTTAGCAGAGTGTAAGAGTGAACACGGTCGTGAAGAACGGATGTGATAAGGAATAGATATTGCCAATTATTTCGAAATGCACAGAGATTGTCTGCTTGTAAACACGACAGCATCCCATCCCTTCTCATTCTATCAAGAATTCTATCTGTTTTCGCTGGATACAAGCAGCAGGCAGTGCCGCAGATATGTGAGAGCCGCATGTTTATTCATTCCTTATGCTATATTCGTAGATAATGACATCGGCTATAATGGAGTAACGGAAACCGTTCATTTGACGTAGATGTCACTTCAAATGTGTTTTCATTAGGGCAAATCGAATGAACAGGCTCCCGTATCACATGAAAAGATGGAAAGGTAATATGAGTGTGGCGATAATGTGTGACGAAAGTGAAATGCCCTTAGTTGCTTCTCTTCTGGAAGACTATACAAACAGAAGTGGAATAGTCTTTTCCTTCTATGTTAGGAAGACAATCACAAAGCTAAACACTCCTTACTATCTTCAAGAGGATGGGAAGAGAGTATATCGGGATAGTGGATTATTCCCTATCAACTTTCTGCGTCTACTCGCAATTGAGTGCATAACAACAACACACTATCTTAGCATTGATGGCGATGTGTTCATTTCCTCGTCATTACGGGAAACAATAGAGAGCACGTCCAACATCCTAAAAGACTATCATAATGTCCTGTTACTACAGTTGTTCATTCCAGAAAGGAGGTCAGCTGATGATTGCTTCAAAGGGAACAACTGCTCTCATATGTAACTGTGATGAAAACCATTTGAACAGTAGTTGGGATGAAATGCCTATGACCAGAGATAGTCTCAAGGCTAGGATTGCAAAGAAGACAATGACTGTACAGTGGATACCGAATCAAGTAGTGTGTGGTCGAGAGTATTCTATGTAGAATCTCATATCTAACTCCATGTGGTCCCAAGATACAAATGAAACGATAATGCCTGTGCAATTGTCAGGAGAGAAGGAACCGTATGGAGTGTTTCGGCGATCTGCATTGAACCCTCTATACCATCCGTTCTTTTTGGATTATGGAAGGAATAAAGTGGAGTTGTACTGGAGACTACGAATGGATGACAGTACGGATGTGTTGTTGCCATTATCATAGGCTTTCATTTCTTTCTCCTTCGCTCCGAGTTTTGTATTGACATTCCTCATCAGCCAACAATACAAAGACTCGCATTTGGAAGATCCCTAAGAAGAGACAAGAATGTCCTACTCCATTGCTATATGTGGAGACAGTATCGTATTCACTCAAAACGAACAGATATCGCAGCATATGATGGTAAAATATGCTTCAAATCCCTTTAAGCATGGATTGATCCTCTAATGAAAGAGGAAACGATACTAACCTATAGTCTGGATAATCTCATAGTCATTATCTGTTGAAAACACGATTAGGGAATACCAACAACACAAATGGATTGTTCAATAATCCCATTTGACCTAATTCGTTTTTGTTCCAAATGCAACAATATCAATTGAGCGGATTTGTACGCTCTTCTTGTGGAGTTTGGTGTATTTGTTAAACAGACACTCACCGCCCCATAGATTCCCAACAATCGGGATACACCCTAACCCGCTCATTTCATCTGTCGTATTCCTAGATTGCAGTAATACATGTGGCAACGACACGAAGAGTAGTGTTCAACAAGAGCATCAGACAGGGGCGCACTCGCGATATGAGTTACGGATGACACGCAAGACTATATATAGGAAACTAACACAGACCGATATGTCCGATCTTCAATCATCGAGTGTACCTGTCTGATGCTCTTGTTGAACACTACACATTGTGTTATTGCTATATGAATGGGTGTTTTGGAGAAACGCGGATACTGAAATGGGCGGGTTAGACTATATTCCATTAAACCGATCTGTACTCGTATGAGGGGGTATTGGATGACACCAAATAACCAATGGAAACAGACCTTTGCTTGCACGTCCAGTCTCGTGATTGACTGTGAACTCATTTATTCTCTATCTGGACACTCCTTAGCGTCCTGTTTCTATATGTACTTGTGTTTCGGTGAAACGTGGATACTGAAGAAAACAAGCCGTACTCTATCTCATGTTAGGCTATTCCCCGGTGAGGAGGGGATGCTCAGTAATAAGGGCATCGATTCGCTCTGGACTGGAATGACAATAATAGAACGCAGGTCGATAATTGCTAGGAACCCACAATTGTTAGGGTGTTTCATGATGACTCAGTTTGTTATTTCAGGTTTTTATTCTGTTTTTGAAGGATCAAGATGATTGATGAGAATGATGCTCATGAGAACGGGGAGGAGCCTATTGCCATAAGTGAGAATGGTGAGGCTGTGATTACAAGTTGGGAGATGTGGGTGAATCTTTGCAAGAACAAGTCTCTAAAGAACGAGGTTGTAACACTGCGTTTACATGTTTTTGATGAAAAGAAGGGAGAGCCTTTGGAGATAATTGGCTTTGAAAAGATGAAGGTACTGGTTATCGAGGGTGGTGGTTTAATGCTCTTGCGAAACACTATGTATCGTGTAGTTTCTGTGTGTATTGGTGTTTCGGAGAAACGCGGATTCCGTAATGGACGGGTTATGCTATATCTCGGAGGATCATGGATTCGGGAAATGGAGTCCTACAATTGTGTTCGTGCATCCAATAGGAATAATGGAACGATGATAATAGTCGTATCTTGAAACTACTCAGCATTTCTTCAAACAGAGTTTGAGAAAAGGAAAAGAGAAAGATGAACCCCGCTATTAATGGCCAAGCCAATGGTGTGCATCAGAATGTGATTGAACGCAGTAATGTGTCGTGTAACACAATCACATATAGCAGTTAACAACCTTGATGAGTTTGCTCATCTTCCTGGTGCTTTAACGAGCTTAATAATAACCGCAAATACCAGCGACGATGTCGGTTTTGTGACCCTTGACTTGTCGAGATTCCGTAGTCTGAAGGAATTACATGTTGAGAGAGGTTCATTGAAGAAAGTGAAGGACTTGAAGTTGCATGGACTCACAGAACTAGAGACAATTGATATTGGAGAGGATTCATTTTCTTCAGTTGATGGATCATTTGAAATGAGGTACTGTTCCATATCGAAGGGATTGATTATCCATGATGGATCATTCATGCATTGGAATGAGTTCATCATCAGTGACTGTTCAATTCAGAAGATTGAGATTGGTCGTGATTGCTTCATGAGATGTGAGTATACCGTGTTCAATAGTAGGTTGGTGGTTGACTCTAATGATACACAGATATTGACAAACTGGTAAGCCTTGACACCGGCATGTATTCTTTCTATGGAAATGAACGGGCTACTTGTGAATTGAGAATGATTAGTTGTATTGGGATAGTGTTGTAATAACTAGATCTAAATGAGCTTAATAACCTAAAGTTCCGCCAGGGTTCGTTTCAACGCGCAACAGAAGCTGATTTCCGAAACATGCATGAAGTAAAGAAACATGGAAAGGAGCACATAATTCATGGATCCTTCAGAGGATTGGATTACTTGAGTATCTCTGATGCTGGTGCTTTGCGCGAGTGTGATATAATTGAGAAGAAGATTGGGGAGATGGAAGGAAGGACGAAGACTGCTGGGAATGAAGGCGATTTCAGCAGCCTCAAAGGCAAGGAAGTTGCCAAGATTGCTGATGGAGTACGCATTAGTGAGTCCCTGCTTGAGAATTGCAAGAGTGTTCGCATGCTCATCATTGGAGATGGTTGTGACATCGTATCAACGAAGGAATTGGTGTTTGACAGTATGCCAAATCTGGAGAGAGTCGAAATTGGCTGTGAATGCTTCAAGAGTGTGACAGCATTCCATGTTCACAGCTGCTGCAAATTGAGAAGACTGTTTATTGGCAATGACTCATTTGCTAAGTGTATGAGTTGTGTGATTGAAGATAATGCCGAATTGTTGGAGCTGCAATTGGGTGGTAATGAGGGTGTTTCTATCTCGAAGCCCATTGACAATAAAAAGAAGACTTCTAAAGGCAAATGCCCAACTGAAAACAACTCAGCTGCGGAGTACTCCACTGAAGACACTGACAAGACTCTCTCTGATGATAGCCCTGATAAGAAGGGGTCCAGCGAACCGACACTGAAACTGGCCAGTTGTTTCTCTCCAGTAGAGTGTAATGAATAGACCTTCCTCGCTTGAAGAGAGTCTTATTCGGGAAGGGAGTATTCAAGGCTTGCAAGACACTCACTCTTGAAAGTGCTCGAATAGTCCGCAACTAACACGTAGATCTTCCATCCTTGACATCCATGTTCAGTCCGGAATTGAAGCCTATTGAGTTCCCTGGTCTTGAGACCCTCTCCATTACGAGTACCACCCTTTTCATCCACTTAACAATAGATGTTCTCATGGCAATCAATGTGAAGCGTGATGGTAATGGGTTCCAGATTGAAAGCCGTATGTGAGGATCAGACTCTCTCGAGCCTTATTGTTTGTTCTCGATCCCTTCTCCAGAACTGTCCTTAAACAGCCACCATTTCTCGCCATCAACACAAAGCATCACCAACACCCTAGAGCCATACCACACTCCTCAACCAGATACCCCACTCTCATCGAATACACTCCACCCCCCAATCACAACAACAACTCCTTCACTTAACAACAAACACCCCACTTAAAAGCTAAAGCTTTCCATCTTTTCAGGAACTGCGCGATTGGAGTAGTACTCCACGAGAGAGGTAGCCTTCGCCACGATGTTCTCCGCCGTAATGCCGAAGTGCTCGTACACCTTCGAGCCCGGAGCGGACGTGCCGAACGTGGTCATGCCGATCTGGTAGTGCGTGTAGCGCTCCCATCCTACGCATCACCTCCCTCCTTCTCACTCACCATGAACCGCGCCCGCCTCCACGCCCAGAATGGGCACGCCGTCCACCAGCACCGATTTCTTGTACTCCGCGGACTGCTTCTCGAAGAGCTCCATGCACGGCATCGACACCACGCGCACCTTCTTCTCCATCTTCTTCGCCGCCTCCACGCACAGCGCCACCTCCGAGCCCGTGCCCACCAGAATCACGTCGGGCTTGCCCTCGCAGTCCTGCAGCACGTACGCACCCTTCGCCACCGCCTCGGGACAGCTGCCCTCCAAGTAGGGCACGTTCTGTCTCGACAGCGCGAACACGAACGGACCCGTGCCCTTCATGTACTGCAGGTACGCGCCCGCCACCTCGCGACCGTCCGCGGGGCGGATCACCGTCACGCCGGGCATGTTGCGCAGCTGCCAGAGCTGCTCCACGGGCTGGTGCGTGGGACCGTCCTCGCCCACGCCGATGGAGTCGTGCGTCATGATGTACAGCACGTGCAGCTGCGACAGCGCGGAGATGCGCACGGCGCCCAGGCAGTAGCCAATGAACACGAAGAACGTGGCGCAGAAGGGCATGAAGCCGCCGTACGCGCACAGACCGTTGCAGATCGCCGCCATCGCGTGCTCGCGCACACCGAAGCGGATGTAGCGACCCTCAGGCGTTTTCTAGCGCATCAAAAGATAACTCAGAAAAGTACAGTCGTGAAGTCATAACTGCACTTCAACGCAGTGTTGTTCGAGGGCGTCAGATCGGCGGAGCCGCCCACAATCTCGGGGTACTCCTTCGCCAGCGCGTTCAGCACCACGCCGGAGGTGGAGCGCGTCGCCACGTCCTTGCCGGACAGCTCGGGCAGCAGCGCCTCCACGTTCTCCTTCAGTCTGCCCTCCATGCGGCGCATCAGCTCGGCATACTACACGTCACTTCACGCAACCACAGCCACCTCCGCGGGGTACGCCTCCTGGTACTTCTGCATCATCGCCGTCCACGCCGCGTCCTTCGCAGCGCCGCGCTCGCCCGCCTCTCTGTAGAAGCGCAGCACGTCGTCCGCCACCTCGAAGTACTTGCCCGCCTCGAAGCCGAACGCCGCGCGCACCGCGTCGATCTTGTCCCAGCCCAGCGGCGAACCGTGCACGCCCGACGTGTCCTGGTTCGGCGCGCCGAAGCCGATCGTCGTCTGGATGGCGATGATGGACGGCTTGTCCGTCACCGACTTGGCGTGCTCCACCGCCTTGCGGATGGCCTCCACGTCGTGGTTGCCGTTCTCCACGCGGCTCACGTCCCAGCCGTAGGCCTCGTAGCGCTTCAGCGTGTCCTCCGTGAAGGCGATGTCCGTGCGACCGTCGATGGTGATGTGGTTGTCGTCGTAGAGGATGATCAGACGACCCAGACCCAGGTGGCCCGCGAGCGACGCCGACTCGTGCGAAACGCCCTCCTCCAGGCAGCCGTCACCGCAAAGCGCGTAAATGTAGTTGTCGATGACGGGGAAGCCCTCCTTGTTGAAGGTGGCGGCGAGGTTCGCCTCGGCAATCGCCATACCCACGGCGTTGGACACGCCCTGGCCCAGAGGACCGGTGGCGATCTCCACACCGGGAGTCTCCATCTCGGGATGACCGGGAGTCTTGGATCCGAGCTGACGGAAGCTCTTCAGATCATCGAGAGTGAGCTGCGCGTGATGCCTAACAGGCGATGCTTACGTCGTAGCCGGTGAGGTAGAGCATGCTGTAGAGCAGAGCGCTGGCATGACCGTTGGAGAGGATGAAACGGTCGCGGTTGATCCACTTGGGGTTCTTCGGATCGTAGTTCATGATGGATCCCCAGAGCGTGTGCGCAATGGGGGCGCAGCCCATAGGAGCACCTGCTTGTGACAAGTTTGAAACGATCCATACCAGGATGGCCAGACTTCGCCTTCTGGACGGTCTCGGCAGCCAGGCAACGGATGGAGTTAATGCACTGCACGTGATGGATTCCAGCAAAAGGATGTACCTTCTCGGTGAAATCAGACATGCTGAATCGCTAGCGACGGTGTGGATATCAAATACTGACCTCATTCACTCGTTTGGAACCACCCTTTCTACGACGAAACGCCCGTTTCTCCTTTTTTGAATCTTGAAAGGGGGAGCGTAGTTGCTTCTTTGGGGAGATGCCTATGATGATAGGAAGTGATTGCAGTGGAAAGGAAGAGGAAGAGGGTTTCGGGTGTGATTCGAAGTTTTTGGGTGTGTGGGAAGCGGCTTCTGCAATGTGAAATGGGAAGGATGACGAAAATGGTAAAAGGAAAGCATATCCCTTTCGTGAAGAATCACCCCCTTCCCTCCTTCAGAGCATCGCATAGAACAGGTATAACAAAGGGGAGAGCAAAGCAAGTGGCGCTCGCTAGTCGAGATTCGTTTCCTTCCATGGTGTTCTATTTCATTATTTCTTCATGTATCAGAATCCTAGTAGTGCAGACGTGAGTAACGTCTATTCCTTGCCACAGTCCGTCAGTCAGACTGCAAATACAGCGGTGGCGCCCAATCCTGTTCCCTCACAGCCTCAGGTCGTGCCGGTGGGTGGGAACGCAGTGCAGCAACCTGTGAAGCCCGTTAATACTGTCGTGCAGCCGGTGCCTTCGGAGAATGCCAAGCCTGCACCGTCCTTCCCGTCGGAGGCGGAGCTGCAGGAGCGCGTGAAGGAGACCAACTCGGCGACGATGGTCACTCAGGAGTTGACCCAATCGCAGCAGGTGTCCGTGATGAGTGGTCCTAACCCTGTGTCTGTGAGTGCGCCGACGCCAGTGTCTGTGAGTGCTCCCACTCCCGTGTCAAGCATTTCGACCATGTCCGTGAATGAGGGGCAGTATGTTGCGCAGTATTCCAGCTACCCTGCCCAGTACGATCCGAACATGTACCAGCCGGTGTATCAGCAGCAGTATCAGCAATATCAGCAGCAATACCAGCCTGTGTATCAGCCGCAGTACCAACCAATGTACATGCCGCAATATCAACCTCAATATCAACCCCAATATCAACCTCCGCAGCAGCAGCAAGTGGCCTGCCCGTCTTGCCACACGCAGCTGGTTCCTCCCGCGGGTGCCGAGATCTTCAAGTGTCCCTGCGGTCAGGTGCTTCGGAACCCGTACGTTGCGAGCAGCTCGTCAGTATCCTCGGATGAGCAGATGAAGAAGAAGCAACGCAACCAGAACTTGAAGGATGCGGGCTTGGGTATTGGGTAGGATTGCGTTGTCGTTCTAATCCGTAGTATCGGTTTAGCTGGAGCTGCTGTCTTGGGGGCTTTTCTTGCACATAATTAGCTGTACTCTGCGCTCTGTTTGTTCTAGTCAATTCCTTCCGCAATGAGGTTGAGTGGTGTTTGGAGTCTCATTGTGGCGCTGTGCATGATGTGTCTTTTGTACGCCGTTCCGTTTCGTGTTGAACGTAGATTCGTCCAAGTCGGGTTTTCTGTTTCTCCTTCCCTTCTTCAGAAAAGGCGTAGTGTAGGGGTTCTAAATACTTGAATTGAACGCATAGCGATTCCGAATTCGCTACGAGCAGGAAGTGGAGCAACCTCAAGAAAAGGAAGCGATTCAACCCACTGTCGTCGTGCAGAAAATAGCAAGAGAAGCGCCAACGACGCCCATCCCGATGGAAAACGATGTAACTCTCACAACACAAACGACGTACCCTTCTCTTCCTCACACTAACGCAATAGAATGAACCGCGTTGTGTTCTTTCCGTACTTGCTGGCGCGCTGGTCTGGGTGCGAACGCATCATCTCTTTCATCTCTAGAGACCTCTCCATTGCCGTTTTTGTGACCGCAAAGGAAGAGACAACGCTTCGTCGGATCGTCGAGAACGGTAACTACGAATCGCGTCTTCGCATCACTCCGCTCATGGCGCAGAACAATAAGGAGTACCCCATCAACAAACTGCGCAATCTCGCCATTCGCAACGTTCGCACGAGTCATTTCTGGTTAACCGACATGGACATGTGGCCGTCCGGTATGCATCCTCATTTCCAATTGATTGTAGCTCGCTTGCGGGAAGCCCTCATGGCATTACCCCGCGATCAGCTCCAGCGCACCGATTTGGCCGTCATTGTTCCTGCATTCGAGTTGCGGAAAGCGCCCGCCAGTCTTGCCTTTTCCGAAGTGGCGGCATCGTAGATTCACCTCCCTCTCTTGACTGTAGAGCTGCCAGGCGCATTCCGAACACCAAAGCGGAGCTCAACGAGTGCATTCAGAAGAAGTTGTGTAGCACGTTCCGTCCCAAGGAGAGGCTCCACGATTACTTCTTCAAGGAGTGGTACGACGAGACGTACGCGCCGCTTCTGACCCGAGTGCGGTGCTTCAAGGGAGATACGCAGGAGCCGTGAATCCCTCCTTCTCGGAATGATGACTAGCTATGTGATGGTGCGGAAGTGTGACTCCATGCCGATGTTCGACGAGCGTTTTGTGAACTATGGGTATAACAAGGTGCAGTGGCTGGAGCATCTGCGGTATGTCGGCTACGACTATGAGATTCTGACGAACGGCTTTGCTGTGGACATTCCCCACAAGCGGTCGCAGTACTGGTCTGCGTTCGTGGGCGATCTCTTCGGAAAGAAGGAGAATGGAGAGAAGAAGGCGGTTCCGATGAAGGACGCGTACTATCGGTTTATCAAGGAGCTGAAACGCAACTTCACCAGAGCGCAGGTGGTAGGAAAGTGTTAGTTTGGGGTGTTTGTCGAATGAAATGGGACGATCAACGAACGCCGTCTGAAAGGAAACAACCGCACGACTAAATGAACACTATTCCTTCTTCTCCTCCGAAAACGCGCCCGCCTTCTCCAACATCTTCTTCAGCTCGCCCGACTCGAACAGTTCCGTCACGACATCGCAACCGCCCACGAACTCTCCGTTGATGAACAGCTGCGGATACGTCTTCCAGTCACTACACGTGAAAAATGGGAAGCATGCGAACCTGACGTATTTCAGATTCTTCACAACGGACTTGCTCGTCAATATATTGGCACTGGCGAAATCGCATCCTAGGAATGAGGGACGGCGGTCAAATCGACCCAAGTGCTTCAGAATTTGAACAACGCGGTAGCTAAATCCACACACCGGATTCGAGGGTGTTCCTTTCATAAACAGCATCACCTTATTCTCTTTGACAATCTAGAAGTGACAATCACGCGGAGAACCCACTTTCTTTATGAAATCGATGACTTCCGGATCCCCGTGTTCTTCTGGCTTCTCCTCGCCCTGCGTTGCGGAAGCCGCCTCCGCAAAGAAGCGAGAAGAGAGAGAAAGGGATGGAATCAGGAATCTTCCATTGTGGCAAGCCGCCACAGCAGATCGGATTGCGAACATGGTTAGTAATTGGGCAAAGGAAAAGAGGGGGAAAGGAGGGGGGATTTCTGGATTCCTGAGTTGGGAGGGTTTGGTGTGACGGGTATTGGTTGTGTTTTTGGAGGAGGGTGTCTTGATTATTCGTTTGTTCTTCCGTCAGACGTGATTACTAGAAAACCCACTTCATGAAACAAACAAACTAACTAATGCTGGACTGCATATGTTTCTTCTCCGAAACAATCTATTATTCATCCTTAAAGAGAGAGTATACCGCTAGCAATAATGTAGCGAAGATGAGGCAGATTACACCTCCGAAGCACTCTGAGCAGAGGAGCATACGTGCCTTCGTAGACATCAATGACGAGGACGCGAAGATAGTAGAAGGTGTGAGAGAGGAAGAAAGATTCCATCGCATATCGCTGTTTCTTGTTGACTACGTGTCATCACCACTTTGTTCTTTCACATAATGTAATCTCCAACCACGTGACTCTCTCACTAACTGGGCTTGTGAAGATTCGTCGCTGCATGAACTGTCTGTACGCGCGCTTCGAGTGTTTGTTTTTCTTTGTTCTTCTCCACTTCACACTGAGTGCACTATTCCGTTCTCGTGGTTCAGGAGGAGCGTAGTAATGGCGCGAAGGATCTGATTCCGTTGGACACGAAGTGAACCTGGAGACGGGAATGGAGAAGAAGAAGGAGTGCATGTGGGACAGTTCGTTCCTGACTATTCATGATTCTGAAGGGAAGGAGCGACAATTCAGTTTGATTCTGCGCAAACGAGGGTAGTTGTTGTGATGCAGGAGGGGTTCAAGAGTTTGAAAGGAAATGGGAGTTTCCACTACGAATCAAGAAGGATGTTGGCGGTTACAGCACACAATCAGCTCCTTCAGGTACGGGTAACAGAAGAACAACAGGAACTGAATCCAGTCGTAACTCACCGTCTTCTCCACCTCCAGACAGAGCGTGAAGCACGCCAGACATCGAGGTGACTTCAGCATGTTGAGCGTCGCCTGCTGGTTCGGTCCCACGTGCACCAGCACAAACTCTTCTCTCTTGAATGGAAAGAAGTCAGTGTTGCAAATGACGTAAACCGGCCTCTTCTTGGACTCGCCGTTCTGTGAGTGTCTCGTGACCACCTTGGCGCCCTCTGGGTTGATGGGAACGCCGCAGCGTGTGACAGCCTGCGGGTGAGAAGGAATGACCAAGCCGACCGAAATCACATCGTAATTGAAGAGAGCTTTGGAGGAGCGAGGCGTAAACGGGTACTCCTTACCGTTGTATCTCACCACTGTCTTCCGCGCAGCCCGGTGCACCGTGTACCGTCCGAAGGAGCGGATGGAGAGCGTGCAGGAGCGCGTGAGAGGCACAGTAGTCGCGGTCAGTTGGCGGGTGAAACCGTTACAGTGCAGTTCAGTTTTTCTCCTCAGAGGCTCGAAGGAGAAGAATCTGGGGAAAACAAGCGACTTGATGAGGGGTGTCTTGTTTTCCTTCTCCTTCTCTTTCGCAGTCAATGATTCAGTCGTGGATTCAACATCCCCCTCAATCACACAACACCCATATCGAGTCTCCGTCTCTTCGTCTGACTCTTCGCTCTTCTTCTCGTCACACGCCACATCATTCGTCTTATCCACTACACTCAACTCAATACTCTCATTCTCGTCCTTCACACTCTCACACACATCAACACTTGGCTTCTCTTCACTCTTACACTCTATTAATCACTCTCAAACAACGAACTCACTCTTCAAAACCACTTCCTTCAACATCGGGTGATTCGGACCACACATCGCCTCAATCACTGAACGGTCTTCCAGAACCGAGTAGAACACAATCACAGTGTGCAACGCCGGGTAGAGACAGATGTTGAACTCGTGGAGGACATAGGAGGAAGGTGAAATCACATCTAATTCTCATCTCACACACTCGCCCGTACCCACATGAATTCGCGCCACTGTCACCCACGCGAGCTCATTGCTGCAATAAGCATTTGACCAATAGTCCTTTGTTGAAAGGCAAACGACCACTTCCCCATCCTCCTCCACGCTCACTTGATTCTGGATCATGCCTGTGGTCGTAGTCACCTCCACACAATCGCCTTCTCGCAGTCCCAGACTATCCAGTGAGAAGCACCCATTATAACAATGGAAAGAGGGGAGAAGCGAGATGGCACTGCGTGGATACACCCGTTCGCACAGCGACAACATCTACAATCATCACATCGCTCTCTCTTCTCACTCTCCACACAGCGACCAGTAGATAGAATGCTTTCTTCTTCAGGTCGCAGTACACGCCATACTTCTTCGATTCAAAACGGAAGAACAGGTTCGGCAGGTTCGCGTCCATCACATCTCGATTCACGATGTCGTCAGGCAGCTGAGACGGAGAAAACAGTGCCGAGCGTGAGACGTGCAGTATGAGTGCGTTGTCCGAAGACTCCCACTCCATCTCGTACTTGTACGCCTCGCCTTGCGGGAAAGAAATGGCAGTGTTTTGAACTGAAATCTCTTTCAGAGCAGTCACAGCACTGTCGTAATCACCCTGACGAACATCTAAACATAATTACTTCATTCGTCAATCACAGTGAACAACTATCGTCTGAAGAACAGGGAAGTTCTTGTACTCCACCAATCGCTCGATCTTCTCAAACGAGAACGATGAACGAACTATAATTCACAACAGCACGTCGTTAGTACCGTTCAGCGTCAGCGTCTCCAGTCGGAAGTAACAGTTCATGAGAAGCGTCTCCAGCCACAAATCGTCCACATTCTCGCCGACCGTGATGATCATTGACTTTGTCACCAGATAAGCTGGAGTGTCCATCTTCTCGTACTCGGCGTCACTGCTGGTCGAAGTAAACTCCAGCATCTTGTCTTGCGTCGGGGCGTAGGAAGTGATATTACAGTTGCACTTGAAGGTTAACAAACGCGTGTCACGATAGTCCGTTACTCTCTTGTCTTTCGATACGTTTTTGCCATTCACACTAACGAGAGTACTATCGCGAACGAAGGGAACGCCGTGGCGCGCGATCTCCTATGAATCAGTCTCAATGAATGATGAAACGGTTAGTGCTTTCGTTATTGCTTCGCCCATCGTCTGCGTCTTTCTTACAGTTACTGAGAAACCATATTCATTGAAGTGCACCCCGAAGGTAACTACGCCCTTCTGTCTCTGCATAATAGGATCTCTATAGTACCCTGTTTTCTTCACACTGACGCTGATACTCCGACTTGACGCGTTGCTGGTTACGTTATAGAGGAAGCTCAAACCGTTCACTGCCCGGATTACTTTGAAAGTCTCAGTGGAGGACTGTGTTAAGGTGTTCTGTGGAAGGAGCTGAGATGCCTCCATCCATGGTTTCGGTGGAGGAGTCCCCGTAGCTGGCTTCACAGATGCCTCTTGAATGAGACGTGTCTCTTCCGTCTTCTCGTCCGTTCTTGTGTGCGAATACAACTCCCCAACACCACTTCCCATCTCTCCATCAACTGACTCTTCCGCGTTCTTGTTCTCGTTTTCCTTTTCTTTCTCTTTCGCAGTCAATGATTCAGTCGTGGATTCAGCATCCCCCTCAATCACACAACAATCACATTGTGTCTCCATCTCTTCGTCTGACTCTTCGCTCTTCTTCTCGTCACACGCCACATCATTCGTCTTATCCACTACACTCAACTCAATACTCTCATTCTCGTCCTTCACACTCTCACACACATCAACACTTGGCTTCTCTTCACTCTTACACTCTATTAATCACTCTCAAACAACGAACTCACTCTTCAAAACCACTTCCTTCAACATCGGGTGATTCGGACCACACATCGCCTCAATCACTGAACGGTCTTCCAGAACCGAGTAGAACACAATCACAGTGTGCAACGCCGGGTAGAGACAATCGTTGAACTCGCGAAGGGCATAAGAGGAAGGTGAAATCACATCTAACATTCATCTCACGTGGAAGTCTCTACCAATATGAAACTCCACCACTGTCGCCCAGACAAGATCATTGAACAAAGGACGTGGAGGAAGCACATTGGTGAAATGGACGACCACTTCTCCATCCTCCTTCACGCTCACTTGATTCTGGATCATGCCTGTGGTCGTAGTCACCTCCACACAATCGCCTTCGCACAACTCATACTCCTTCAAAGGATAGTCAACGGCGATCACACGTTCTTTGAATCGAACCACGACACTGGAACGAAGGTAAGGCAGTTTGCACAGCGACAACATCTACAATCATCACACCATTCCTTCTTCTCACTCTCCACACAGCGTTGTACAGCGAGGACCCGTAACGCGTCAGGTCGCAGTACACGCCATACTTCTTCGATTCAAACACGAAGAACAGGTTCGGCAGGTTCGTGTCCATCATCTCACGATTCACGATGTCGTCAGGCAGTTGTGACGGAGAAAACAGAGCCGAGCGTGAGATGTGAAGTGTCAGTGCGTCGTCAGAAGACTCCCACTCCACCTCGTATTTGTACGTCTCGCCTTGCGGCAGAAATGGGCATGTATTCTGCATTGACTCTTCTGGAGAAGCAGCAGGTTCGTGAGACTGTGACGGTTGAGTATCCAGAACGGGTTCCGTCTGAGGGGCAGCAGGTTCTTCAGGAAGCGACGGCTGCGCGGTCTGCACTGACTCCTCTTCCTGAACAACAACCGGCTCTTGAGCAAGTGAAGACGATTCTGTCTGAACGCATTCTGTCCCCGTGGAAGCCCCATTCTTAGGAGAGTCGGCAGGGAGTGATGATGCAACTCGAACTCCTTCTTTCAGAGCAGCCACAGCACTGTCGTAGTCCTCCTGACGAACATCTAACACATGATCGCTTCATTCATCACTCACAGTGAATAATGATCCTCTGAAGAACAGGGAAGTTCTTGTACTCCACCAGTCGCTCGATCTTCTCAAACGGGAACGAGGAGTGAACTATAATTCACACCCACACGTCTTCATTACCATTCAGCGTCAGCGTCTCCAGTCGGAAGTAACAGTTCATGAGAAGCGTCTCCAGCCACAATTCGCCCACGTTCTCGCCCAGCGTGATGGTTAATGACTTCGTCACCAGATACGAGGGGGTCCCAATCTTATCGTACTCAATGTGATCGCTGGCAGAAGTGAAGTGCAAGTTCAAACCCGACGTGGAAGCAAACCGTATCAGACTGCAATTCGTCGTACAATCTAGTTTGGGTGTGTTGAGAATAGCGCTCACCACTGCATTCTTCTTCATCTTCTGGCCATTCACACTCACAGCAATGCTGTTGCGAACAAAGGGAACGCCATGACGCGCAATCACCTATTCATCACTCGCAGTGAATGCCGAAACTGTCATTGCATTCCCAATCACTTCTCTCATCGTCTGCGTCTTGCTCACCGCGAACGGGAACTCCTGACTCTTGAAGATCGCTGTGAACGGAACCTCGCCCTCCTTCGCCGTGTAGTACTGCTTGCACTGACCCTCCTTCGTCAGTCTGAAGGTACAACTCCGACTCGCCGCCTCGTTCGTTATGCTGAAGATACAGTGCATCCCGTTGATCGTCTTGGTCACCAACAGGTATTCTCTTAGAGGTTGGACTAGCACTGGCTGGGCCAGCTGGGTTATTGGAGTCGCAGACGGTTTTTCTGATGCAGGTTGAGACTTCTCATTCTCCTTCTTCCCTTCAGGTGCAAAAGGAGCAGAAGGACTCGTTGATGGAGGCTGCGTGGGTGGCGTCGCTGGAGCAGGTTTCTTCTCCGTAACTGGTGATTTCACAGCCACGGGCTGAACTGAAGCCTTCTCCTTCCCTTCAACGACGTTACATTCCTTCAGCGCCTTCAACAATGCGTCCACATTCCCTCTCACATTCAGCGTCTTCAACGACGGGAAGTTGTCGTACGTCAGGACACGTTGAATCCACTCAAACGGCACGGACTCGGCTGTCAGCGTCAGCGCTGTCACGAACGCGTAGCTACTCTGCAAAACGACCGATAACCAATCAAAAGTGACGTTCTTCGGCACCGTGACCTCCAATGAAACGCTTCGGTTGCACCCCTGAAGACTCAGCTGTTTAGTCAGCAGCGTTGAGGTGCTCGGCACAGAGAAGGCAACACTCTTTTCATTCGACACAAGCGGCGGAGGCGCAAACCCTTTCCACGTCGCGTTCGGCAAGGAGGACAAGAGCGTTGTCTGCTTCAGATAGGAGCCGTTCGCCATGACGCTCACAAGCACGCTATCCACAGGGACACCGTGACGCGCCAGCACCTATGGGTAACCGGAAGAGAGAAGCCGAACAAGAGCAAGATTGTCTCGAACGGTCTTAATGGTTCCCTTCTTGTTGGCGTACACAGCGTACACCACGTCGAGGAACGGTACAAGGAACAACGCGTCGTTCGTGCCCATTTCCTGGAACCTCCTTATTTCGCCCTTCTTGTTCTCAACGGCGATGGTGAGTTGAGTGTTTGATGCTTGCGTCATTCGCAGTGAATATGTCTTCCCGTTGATGGAGTACTCAAGCACCATCCCGTCAACCTCCGTTGGAGCCGCCGTCGCCTTCTCTTCCTTTTGAGTAGTTGAGGTGGGCACCTTCTTCTCGCTGGACGTTACAGACGAAACCACCTTCTCTTCCTTCTCATCGCTCTTTGAAGTTGGCTGAACCGATTTCTCACTCACAACAGGCTGAACCATCTTCTCGACCACTGGAGACGGAGCCACATTCTTCACGGGCTGCGTTACAGTCTCTGGCTTCTTCTCCGCCGCGTCTTCACACTTCTGATTCAACGCCCTCAACAATTCTTCCACGTTCCCTCTCACATTCAACGTCTTCAACGACGGGAAGTTGTCGTACGTCATAATGCGTTGAATCCACTCGAACGGAACGGACTCGGCTGTCAGCGTCAGCGTTGTCACGAACGCGTAACTGCTCTGCAGAAGAATCGACAGCCAATCAAAAGCGACGTTCTTCGGCACCGTGACCTCCAACGACAGACTTCGGTTGCACTCCTGAAGAGCCAACTGTTTAGTCAGCAGCACGGAGGTGTTCGGCACGGAGAAGGCAACCGTCTTACCGTTGGACACAATTTTTGCCGACGTCGCTCCCCACTTCGTGGTCTCCGGAAAGGAAGACAGTCGCAGCGAGTGACTCTTCAGGGTATTATTCACGCGAAAATGAAGTGTTCCCAAGGCAACAGGAAGACCGTATCGTATGAGAACCTACGCGTAACCGCCACGCGAGAACACCCACAAGCAGCAAGTTGTCTCGGAGATCCTTCACAGTACCCTTCTTGTCGGCATACACAAAGTACTGTTTGCCATTGAATGCCACATTGAACAACTCGTCGTTCGCGCCCTTCTCCTGACAAGTCTTTATTTCGCCCTTTTTGTTCTCGATGGCGATGGTGAGTTGATTGTTGGACTCTTGTGTCACGCACAGTGAATACGTCTTTCCATTGATGGCGTACTCAAGCACTCTCTTCTGATTGCTCTTGACAGGTGGAGAAGGCTTCTTGTTCTCACTCACACTCACCACAGTTTTCTTGGTCACAGCAGGTGCACTCACACTCTTCACCGGCTGTGTCACAACACTCTCTTTCTCCTCGTACACGCTCTCGACGTCGCTCAGTTCCTCCTCCACCTTCTCGCCTCTCTCTACGCCTCACTCGCACTTCCATTCCACACTGTGAATCACGATCAACTCCAACTTCGGAAATCGGTTGTTTCTGAACCACGATTTGAAGTCAGACTCCTTCCAGTTCGTCACGTCTATTCCTCACACCACACAACCACGCACACTCCACAACGTAACGCGTTGCAGTTCAGGCAGTGCCATTCCTTCAAGAAACAGCCACAGCCCTGAATACAGGTGTTGACTCACTTCGATCGTTGAATAGAACGGGTGGTTCTTCAGTTCGCTCTCAACCACCTTCATTCTCACACCTCCGCTCTCCGCTGACAAGTCGTACACGCCCAGCTTGCTTGCATCCCGCAGGGGATAGTTATCGAGGAATTGGAAGTGAATCACCGCCTTCCTGCTCGGATCCACCGACGATAACGTCTTCTTTCCATTGAGAATCGTTCCGTTGCAAGTCAACTGGATGTGATTGACGTGTGCCGGAATGCCGCACTCGATAAACAACTACGAGTCACCAGAAACAGTAGAACACACTCTCCTCACCTGATCCTTAAACAGATCGCCATTCATCGTGGGCGACGACGGCGTGATGTAGTACTCCTTGCCCTCGTACTCGATCGTTCTCGACTGTGCTGTCTTGACCTGGCACGGAAGCGTAACAGCAGGGCGCCGAACTCTGAACACCTCCGTTTCGTAGTGAGAGCCGTTCATGGTGGAGGCGTAGAAGGAGTGCGAGACCTCGCACGTCCACTTGGGGAACAGCCACTCGAGTCCAACGGATGATGTCAAGCGCGATTGCATGGCGGGTGGTGTGAAGGAGAGGTGTGTTGAAGTGGCTGGAGTTGTGTTGGTCAGCGTTGTTGTGGCTGGTTTTGAGTTGCTCTTTTCAACCTCCTTCTTTTCAACCTCTTTCTTCTCAACCTCCTTCACTTCCTTCTTCTCGGTTGATTTCACTTCACCCCCACTCTCCTCATGATAGTACACCAACAAATCCACCAACACCGGAAACACGCCCGACGCAAAGCACACCTCATAATCCTCCTCGAACCCCACAATCGCGTACTCAATCCGCAGCACGCGCAGCACGGGGAACATCCCTCTACTCAACTTCGCCAGCAACCGCCTCAACGGAACGTATCGCTCACAACCCTCTGCGTCTCCTACAAGCAGCGTCAACTTCACCACCGACTGAAACTGCTTCTTCTCCGCGTCACGCACGAACTGCGCCACGCTCGCTTCATCCCTCAACACCACGGCGCACTCGGCACCCTTCTCCGTCTCTCGCACCACCAACACACTCTTCTTGGTCACGCCCAACACCTGCAGCGAGTCGCTCTCCGTCATCATGTGATCGTCCACAGTCACCTCCACGTCACTCACGTACTCATCACACCTTGCCAGCGCGTTCAGAATCTGCATCTTCACCTTGTCCAGCTTGTAGAACAGAGGACAGAAGAAGGAGTGCAATTGCTCACGGAACAGAAAGTGCAGGTTTGGCTTCTCGCGACACACACGACGATACTTGCGGAGGGAGAAATCCGTTCCATTTCGCCAGACAGCGTAATCAGACACTTGAATGTACATCGCTTCGTCACTCACCTTCAACTCCACCTCGCTCTGTGCTATCAGCGAAGAAGGCTCCACGCAACTCTCCGCCACACAATCCTTCTCCCTCACACAACTCTCCTGCATCACACACCCCCTCAGCAACGCCTCCTCCTCATACATGCCCCAATTCTCGTCAAACTCCACGTCCACCCACGACGCTACAACTCACTCCACGCTCCCATCCCCACCATACACACCGATGTGCTCCAACTTGGGCGTGAACCACGTGCACGTCTTCCGCCGAAGATACGACTCCGAGAGGCGAACAGGAACTACCGCATCACATCAGCATCACATCATTACACTCAATGAACACGTACCGAAGATTCGGAAATAAAACGCCTCCAAGACAGCGCAACACGCAGTCAATTTCCTTGTAAAACCGATTTCGCAGACTCAATTGAAGCACCTCCATCCTCGAAAAGTCCCTCGCCTCCAGCACACCACGAAATGCATCCATCCCTCCTTCCATGTCAAACGCAAAGGAAACGAAGTGCCCATCGTCACTCTGCCTCTCTCGGAAGGGAAGATGGAACGGTAGCAGCGGAATCTTCCGTCTTCGAATACACATTTTGTATGGATTTGTTGGAATAGGGAACGAAAAGTCATTTAGAGGGATGGGAACGCCAGTATGTTCCATCACACAGTTCAAGGAAGACGCTTGAATTCCGTGCTCCTTCAAGCACTACAAATCAAAGTAATACAAGAAATCCACGTTCGCGCACAGCGCAAACAGACATCGACTCGAACACACTGACTGACATTCAAAGGAATACCTCCTCTCCTTGTACTCCACTTCTATCTTCACACTTCCTGTCATCGCTCGCGGAATGGACTGCAACGCCAACAAGGACAGAACAAACGCATCCATTTTCACAGACACGGAGTAGTACACAGTATGCGGCTGAAGAGACGGCAAAACAACACGACCGCTCACACCATCCCCGAAATGAAGGAACTCCTGCAATTCCCTGCGGTTCAACGAATTGGAGTACATCCGCCAGACTCCTTTTTGCGCTTCCAGTCGTGAGAGTTCATTACTCGCCAAAACAGTCCCGATTTCTTCCCCCATCCCACCGATTTGAGCGGACGTCAAACAGGGAAAGCAGAAACACGCGCACTCCAAGACCATGGCTCTTTGTTTCACGTCACGCTCCCTGCGAAGCGCTTCCTGTGGTATAAAGCAGGCGCTTTTCCAGGCAGTTCATCCATAGGGGCTGCTCGAGCGTCCTATTCAAGGCAGCGGCATCGCAAACAGCTCCTCTGCTGGTTTCGCTTCCCTACGGCGAAGCGCAGAAGCGATCGTTTCACCTCGCGTCGCTGAAGGCGAAATACCAGCAGTTCATCCAGAGCAAGTCCCTTTACATCACGGAAATAAACAACACAGCTTTGAAGTACGGTCTGTTTGGAGTGGCAGTGGGTGGGAATCATTCGCTCTCTTCACGAATAGGAAACCCCTCCACCTGGGTAGTCTCTTTAATTTCCTGGATCAACTCCCTCGGAATGCCGTGGTGGGGCGCGATCGCCGGAGGTTCGTCCGCTGTCTGCGATTGACCCCTAGTCGCGCTGGGCTTCCGTGTGATTCTCCTCCCGTTCAGCGTCAAGGCGTCGAAGCAGGCGATGAAGATGCAGGAGATCCAGCCGCAGCTGAACGAGCTGATGGAGCGAGCGCGCATCTCGCAGTCCATGGGCCTCGCGTCGGACGCCGGAAAGATCCGCGACGAGATGATGGTGCGCTTCCTCTCCTCTCCTCACGCGTAGGACATCTACAAGCAGGCCGGCGTCTCGCCCATGGCTCCCATGCTGGGATCGCTGATCCAGCTTCCCGTGATCATGTCCTGCTTCATGGGCATCCGCAAGCTCTGCGACACGGTTCCTGCCGTGCGTACGTCTCTCTCCTTCCCCTTACGTTCAGAAACGGGCGGTGCGCTGTGGTTCCCGAACCTGGCGGTGCCCGACCCCGTGTACGCGTTGCCGATTCTCGCTGGCTTGACGACGCTGTTCATGACGGAGCTGGGAGCGGACGGCATGAACGCCAACGGTCAGGTGGGTATGAAGTACATGATGCGCGGCATGTCGATCTTCACCATCTTCGTCGCCGCCAAGATGTCCTCCGTGGGCGAGACAGGTGCGTGTGAGGCGTAGGGTTTGTGCCTGTACTGGATCGCCAACGCGACGTTCGCTGGCGTGCAGACGTTGTGCATCAACCCGGCGGCGCGCAGCACGCTGAAGCGGTGGGTGACCTTCTCGAAGAAGGAAGTGATTCCGCCGCCGCCGAAGGAGGCGAAGAGGGTGGCGAAGAGTGATAGTGTGGGCGTGGGAGCGAGCGCAAGCGTGAGTGCAGCGAAGGTGACGAGTGAATCGAAGGAGAACGTGGATGCGTTGTTGAAGGACGTCAAGTCGAGTGTGTTCAAGGATAAGTAGTTGAGTGGTTTGTTGTTTTAGTCGTGCGTTTTTCGAGCTGAGTTTTCAAGTGAGTTGAGTATCCAAGTGTCAAAGCCAAGCACATCTCAAAACTGAACACTACAGAACAGAACTGAACACCTCAAAACAGAACTGAACATCTCAAAACACACATAACAAACACAACTGACAGAGTACAACTACAATCTACTTATTGATAATCTCCAACGTATCCGGCTTCACGATGGAGCCGCGCCGCAACGGCTTCGTCTCGCGAATCAACACGAACCGCACCGACAACTCCTTGTCCACGAACATCACGCCCGCCGCGTTCTTCTCCACTCCACAATAGTTCGGCGCAGAAAACACCGTCACGAGCTTGCGGTTGAAGGCGAAGCAGTAACCGTCGCAACACTCGTGACCGCGGACGATGAGATCAAAATCGAATCGCGACATAAACTCCTCCACAATATCGGGGCCGAATAGATACGCGCAGTCACGCGGCGACGGAACGTATCCCTTAATATCGGAGCAGGGATCGGACCAAAGGAGATCAGACAACAGACCGCTCAGCGGAATCGGACAGGGACGCTTGATTTCCTTTATCACCTTCATGGACGTCAAATCTGGAGACAAACCGCCGTGGACGCAACTACGCGTGAAACCAGTGAAGCACAACGACAATATCTTGTTGTTGATGATTGCCGCCGGCGGCAAACAGTTAAACAGCAGCTGGAAGTCCTTGTACAGCGCCTCCGAGTAGAATCGAAGGCACTCGTCCTTGAAGCCGCCGTCGTCGTTCATTTCAATCGACTCGTGGTTGCCACGCAGCAGAAATACGTTGTTGGGATATTTGAGTTTGTACGCCATCAGTAAGCAAAGCACTTGAATTCCGCGATCCGAACGATCCACGTAATCGCCTAAGAAGAGATATCGACTCTTGGACGGATCGCCGCCAACGTGGAAGATTCTAGCGCTAACGCGATGAAACAGGAATCCTACTCTAACAAATCGAGAAACTGCCCATGGATATCGCCCACAATCACAATAGGCGCTTCAATTCTCATGAGGGAGGGCTCCAACAGGAGAGCCTCCTTCGTTTTGAGAATGAGCAGTCGAATCGTCTCTTCCTTGATGTTTGGCTATGCGTGAATCAACCAAAACGAAGAGTGCTCGCCACTGCTTGTCTCTCGCTCTCCCTTCCACCAGTTTTGCGATAATGCGGTCCAGGATGAGCTTACCGAAAACTGCGTTCATTACGCTATGATCCGCCTCCTGCTCGTACAGAATCTGAAACCACATCAGGTGTGAAACAAACAGAACAACTACTGGTTCCACGTAATCCCCCCACTCAGCAAGATTGTGCCCGGAAGATCGCCTCCACACGGAATGACAAGATGGACGACGTTCCGGCTCTCCTCCACCATCGTCACAAACACGAAGCCAAGAATCGACGCGTTCTTCACCTCCTCCACACTACATCACACTCGCTTCATGACAGCTACCTCTTCGCGTCCGTCACCGCCAAGATCTGGTTGCGCAACTCCGAAATCGGCACGGCGCTCACTCTCAACGACGCCTGCTCCTCATCCGTCTCCTGCGGGGCAAACTACGACTCAGTTTCGCACGACTGAACTACCGTATCTCGGTGCATCATTTCGTTCCGGTCCGGGTACGCGACGATGGTCAATTCCGACATGGAGCGAATGAGCTCGTTCGGCGGAGCCAGCTGCGCGTCCGTGTTCGATGGACCTATGTCTGACTCATGGGAAGGAGGACTACCATAGAAATAGTACTCCAGAGCCGTGTTCGTCTCCTCGTTGGGCGAAGACGGCGAAATGGCTCCCTTGGACAGCGGGATGATCTTCACACAGCAGTCGGGGAACAGCGTCTTCATTTCGTTCTTTCCTTACGGAGGGCAGGAAACGCCTACATAAATCTGGTCGTCGTGAATGACGAGAATCACGTCAATCTTCAGCAGATTCACCACCTCCTCGAGAAGCGGCCTCGCCCCGTCCTCCTTGTACCACGATCCTCCGTCCACGACAAGACCGCCATGCGCCACTGCAATTCAACCCCATTCCCCACGCCCACCTTCTTCGTCATTCGCCATGCGCAGATTCACTCGCTCAGCGATGGAGGTGAGGCAGTGCTTGAATCTACACCTCACGCATTCCTTCAAGGCGCCACAATTCCGGATTATCCATACACGTCTGAAAGCCGTAGAACGCGACTAGCGGGGACAGGACCATCTTCTGCGCGTACTACAGGGTGAAGGAAGGAACGGAAGGCGGTACGGTCGCGAAATGACTGTCCTTCGACATCACGCACGCAGTCATGCACCCGGGGACAGAAATGTTGCCGCTGTTGATGTCGAGATCCAGATACATCAGCGACTCCCCGTTGCGCACCTAGAGTGAAGACGACGAACAAGGACAACAGCGTACTCCAGGAGCGTTTGCGCGAGCGTGAACTTGCCGTGATTTGCGTTGCCGAGAATCAGCACCTAGAATCGTCACTCTGCGACACGCTCCTACACGAGGAGCCGTTCTCGAGTTATATTTTGTAACCGAATCGCGCGCCGCCTGCAACTAATCCTCATTTGCATCGCGAAATGACAAACTTGTCGATGGATGTCGAGATACACGGGAGTGAGACTATCCTCCGAAACATATATGCTCTTGCATCTCCCATCCACGACGATCTCCGTGTTGAACCACGCGAATACCGCAAACTACACGGTCACCAAAACAGAGGGGAGAGGAACATTTCGGTTCACAAATGTGTAGGTTTGCATCAGCTCCGCCCCGTTCACCTCCACCGTCTCGGGTCGCACCTGCAGCGTCATCAACGCCTCCCACGCTCACCGTGAGGGTGATTTTCTCATTTCTGTAGCACACGATACGGAGCTCCCTTCCTGCAGGGATCTTGTACGTTATGGCATTCATGCTGAATGGGAATGTGCTTTCAAGAGGGGCGCGTGAGGAGGGGCATTTGCTATATTTCGGCGCGAAGGGAAACACGGTTCAGAACAAACACAGCAAAACGCTTCAACGGCACAACAGACGCATCTTATTCCGACTTCTCCTTGCTATTCTCCCTATACGGAACACAACTCGATGAGCACACTACGAGGCAGGGGCGGGGGCAGCGGCAGCTCCATCCAACGACTCTGGCTTGTCCTCTGGGAAGTACTTCATCACCAGGCGGTTGATGCCGTACTCGAAACCGAAGAGAAGCGCACCCGCGCTGATTCCAATGATGACGGCCGTCGTTATGCTCATGTTATTCAGTACTTCCATAATGTCCACCATGGCTGCGTCGATGAAAAAGAATGTGCATTCCCTTCTTCTCGCAGGCATGGAGATTCAGACGGAGATTCGCGGAAACGTGTAGGAGATGTTCGCTTTGTGACGCTGCTCACCTTCGCCTAGCAAGCGGTTCCATCTCTTCCTCAACAAACAGGACTTCAAGTTCAGTTCCGGTCATTTTATCGCCTACAAAGTGGGTCGTGCATGGCAACTCATTAGGAATAGGGTTTTCGCGAGCCGCTGCACGGACATAACTATCACGTTACGGTTTTCATTGCCTTCACTATTGTAAGCACGTAGGTGGCCATGAAAGGGCAACTCAATGCGGATGGGTTTGTGATGGATTTCGGTGACGTAAAGAACGTGGTTGCTGCTTTTCTGCGTCATCGCTAGTACACGCGCAAGGAATGCAAGAAGCTGAACCAGCACTTCCTGCTCCCCATGAAGAGCGACGTGTTACAGGTAATCGCGACGCACTGCCTTCAGCGTAGATCACAGAGCATGGGGCGAACATGGAGGTGGTGACGGAGGACGGCTGTTTCTTCTCGTGCCATCTCTCTTCCCTTCTCATCCTCAGATTCCCCACGAAGGACTGCTGCTGTCTGCCTCTTGCCCATTCTTCGGCAGAGGAGCTCGCCAGATACATCGTATGGGTTCCGTCATTCGTTAAGCCACTAGGCGGGTGAGCTCATCAACAGCATCACGAAGGCGGTGCTGAAAGTAGTTCCTTGCTGTCCGTATGACGGGTAGGAGCGCGGCATCTACGAACTCACAATCGGCGTGTCTGAGATTGAGGGACAGGAAGCGAGGTAAGCGTTCCTCTCTGTGTTGACGTCCAGGTACACAACGTCTATTGAATATGATTACGCCTGTTTGTTGTTCATCCTCTTCGTTTTCCAGAAACGGAGCCCATTTTGGCGAGCGTTTCACTCCCACAAAGAAAGCGCCTAAAAGATGTCAGAGTACAAGTGCGTCACCTGCCGTACGACCTTCGCGACACAGGAGGAGAGAGAGACATATCCTGCATATTGCATTGCGGTTTGAATGGTTCCTTGACGAAGTCACTCATTTCCGCTCCGATTGGCACTGCTATAATGTGAAACGAAAGGTGGCATCTCTGCAGCCCTTGTCGTTTGCTTTGTTCGAGGAACGCCAGAAGCTTCGTTCGTTTTGGGAGTGAGTGTGATGCTGTAGTTCCCGCTGCAAAGCCAGTGAACCCAACACCGCAGAAGATATATTGTGACATATGCAGAAAGAGCTTTTCGACGAAGAATCAGTTTCTTCAGCATGAGCGGAGTAAGCGTCATTTGAAGGGGTTGCAGAAGGCGCAGGAGGAGTTTCAGAATGCGGAGGTGGTTGTTGAGGAGAAGGGGGTGATTGTTGAAGAGAAGGAGGTGATTGCTGAGCAGAAGGAAGCGATTACTGAAGAACAGAAAGAATCATCTCCTGAAGAGAAAAACACCGAACCCAACCCACTCAACTTCCAACCCGAAGACTACACATTCGACCCCGACCGCTGCATCTTCTGCGGATTCATCAGCGAATCAACGGATGCGTACTCCATTGAACCCCTTCTCACTCCCAGCAATCTCCTCCACATGACCCAGAAGCACGGCTTCATCCTCCCTGACAAGGACTGCATCATCGATCTCGAAGGACTGCTCGACTATCTCGGCCAGAAGGTGCGCATGCACGCATTCGCTCACCGCTAGATTTCCGTGGGCTGCATCTGCATCGGCTGCAATCACGGCTTCAAGAGCCCCCACGCCGTGAGAGCGCACATGTTTGACAAGGGCCACACGCGCATGGCGTACGACAACGTACTTATAGCCTCTTCCGCTGAATCGTAGGAGGAGGACTTCGAGGAGTTTGAGAGCTTCTACGACTACGCGGAAGAGAACGAGAAGGAAGACACCACGCCCGTGCTTCGCTCGACGGGTGAGCTGGAGCTGAGCGACGGACGCATCATCGGCAATCGCGATTACGCACGGTACTACAAGCAGGTGTACAACACGGAGAACGAAAAGAGAGAAGGTAGGGGCATCCGAGAGAGCGTCATGACTAGCGCTGAAGACGAAGTTGCTTCTCAGCAACGGTCCCGCAAGTCGACAGGCTGCCGCGGTGATTGTCTACCAGGAACAGAAGAAGGAGGTGCTGGAGAAGCGCAACGATGTGGAGCGTCTCCACCGCTACGCCATTCGCGAACGCCTGCGCGCGGGAATGAACATGAACAAGATCCATTTAGCCCACTTCTGTCACCGATAACGCTGTTTGGAACAAACACACGACGAAATGCCACCGTTGGGGAACTTGGGGCAAACCACGGCGCCCGCGGACGTCATGAAGGGCACGTCCTTGAAGCAGCACACGCCCTCCGCGTTCGTCTTCAAGAACTACACATCACCCCTCTCCCCAACCCCCACGGGCGCGCACGCCTCCAAGTACTTCTTCTTCTGCACCTGCGCCGGCGTCGCAGCCTCGCCCTCGTAGCCCGCGAACGTCACGCGCTCGCCGACCTTGGCATCCGCAGGCGGTTCGATCAGCGCGCCCATGCTGTGGTCCTCCGTGCACGCACACAGCAGCATGCCGTTGCTCGGGAAGCCGCCCAGCTTGCGAGGCTTCAGGTTGCAGAGCACGCACACGCGGTGACCCTGCATCTCCTCGAACGTGTGGAACGCGCGAATGCCCGAACCGATCTGACGCGGCTCCGCCTCGCCCACGTCCACCTCCTCGCAGTACAGTCTACACCGTCAGGCGCTTCGCCGGAGACAACTTCTCGGAGTCGGGGTGGTTCCAGGCGCGGATGATGCGGCCTACGCGGATGTCCAGCTTGCTGATGTCCGCCTCCTCTTCCGCTTTGGGAGCCTCCACCTTAGGCGCTTCCATCTTGATGCCTTCCGCCGCCTTCTTCGCCGCCTTCTTGGACTCCATGACCTTGGGAATGGGCATGTGGATGTTGATGGCGTCGTAGTCGAAGGTGAGGGGAGCAATCTCCAGATCCTTGCAAGCGTCAGCCGTGAGCGACTGCATGAACGAGTACCAGCGCACCACGTTGACGTAGCCGTTGTAGCCCTTGAACGAGCCCTACAGTGAACGCCACGTCAGGGATAGTACGAAAGTCAGCGACACGAGGTAGAAGCTGGCGTAATCAGCGACCGTGAGCGTGTTGGGCAGAGCCACAAACGTCTGGTTCTGCAGAAGGGCGCTCAGCTTCATGATGAACACTCTGTCGTTCACATGACCCATCACGGCCTCCTCAACGGAATCGAGGAACTCGTCCACCTGATGGTTATGGTAGGGATTCAGACAGCACCCTCTTCTTATCGTCCGCACTTCCGCCCAGGAGAACGGCGTTCTTCTTGTCCTTTCCAGTGAGGAAGGCAATCACCGACTTCAGCCCAGTGACAACGGTCTTTCCGTCCTCCGCACGGAACTCCTATGCGTCACGAGGGGAGGGAAGGGCGACAGTGCCAATCTCGTAGTCCACCACATCCTTGCAGTTCACAAATCTGCAGATCGCCTTCACAACACCAGCCTTATTGCCTTCAAGAATCGTAACCTTCATTGTTCTCTTATTGTGGGCATTCCGAGGATGGGCAGGAGTGAAAACAAACAGATCGGGACAGGGATTACTCACTCATTTCAGTGATGCCCGTTACAGCAACCATTCTGCGGCTCAGTCTGCCAAAGTCCTTTCCATTGTCAGTATAATAGTTCATCTTCACCTTCACATAATAGTTGTCAGCGGGCTGACGAGGCACAAGCACTGTCCAGTAGGCGTTGTCCTTGTCTTCGGTGTTGTATCCAATCACAACACCCGCGAAGGTGAACGACGAACGACTGTTCTCAACGGGCATAGCGAAGTCGATGGGTCTTGGCGACAGCGGCGAGCTGTGCTGGAACTGGAACGTGTCCAGCGACATCATCACCACCACGGGGTTGCCCGCGTTCACCTTCTCGTACAGCCACTTCATGTTGCGCTCTCCATCCCCGGGCTGCGCCACGACCGGCTTGTACTAGTTGTCATACTACCCACACTCACTCACGCGCTGACACGTCTCGCTCCACTCGCTATCCAAGCACACGCCCATCGACTCCGCGTAGCGAACCACCGACTCCAGACTGTTCGCGTCGGCTTCGCCCAGATCCTCGCGCATGGCGTCATTCACCTTGAACAGCTTCTATCCGTCACCTCCATCACACGCACCCACTCCATCCGACATGTCCAGCGTTGCGTTGCTCTTCAGACGCAGCACGTTCATCGCGTTCAGCACACCCTGCAGCACGTAGTCGCTGTACGCCGTGTCGCTGTCGCTCAGCAGCTGACCGTTCATCACCGACAGCGCCGAGGCGCTGAGATCCACGATCGACAAGATCGGGAGTGCAACAGAGAAGGTGGGAGCGGTGGGACGCAAGCCGCCGCCGAAGGCGATGGGGAGATCCTGAAGGACGAACGGCGAGTAGTCCGCGACGCCAGCGTAGAAGCCATCCACGACCGTGTGCGCGTACATCACCTTGTCGCCCGTCGTGATGCTCTGCAGGAACGCGCGACGATTCGCCTTCCTACGCCTCACACGCTCTCTCCACACTCACTTCTCCTCGCTCATCGTCGGCAGTGTCAACTCGTTGTTCTCCGCAGTGAACTGTTGCGAGCTGAAGGCCACCGTGAACGTCACATCGCCCAGAGCACTGCTACACGTCATCTCGCTCTCTCCATCGCTCACTAGGTGTTCTCCGGCATCTCGATGCTCGTCGCGTCCTCAGCCACGCAGAAGCGCATCGCGCTCAACATGCCGTCCTCGAGTAAATGCACACGCACCATCTTCTCGTTCACGCCACACGCCACCGCGCGCTGCACAGATGCGAAGGACGCGCCTCCCTCCTGCTTGGCGAAGGAAGCGGTGTACTCGAACATGGTGTTGTAAAGGGCACACCACTCGTCGCACGACCTATTGCTCACGCCTCCCACACGCCCTCACATCTCGTAGGTCTTGCTTCGGTCCAACGCGACGATCTCTCCGTGGGCGTACGTGGTGCCGCTCTCCGCGCCCGACTCCTTCAGCGTTACTGCTTCATTACTAATCACGATGTCGCACTCCACGTCGGGCGACTCCTCGCACACGGGCGTGGTGGCGAACGAGGGGTGCAGCACATCCAGCTCATCCAAGAACGCGATCGGATTCACCCCCTTCAACACCACGATTTGGAGCGAGTACCCAAAGACAACGTACTCCCCTTCCTCCAGACACACGAACACCGATCTTATCTCATCCCTCTTCATCGCCGGCACCGCCAGAGCCAGCGAGGCGGTGGAGGAGGCGGAGGCCAGATACACAGTTTCCGATTCAAAGTCAGAGGTAGCGTAGAGGCGCAGAACGAACGAGCAGGAGGAGTCGGAAGACACGGAGGGAGTGGCAGAATTGTGCTCATGCACGAAGAGCGTGAAGGAGACGGTCTGGAAGAGCGTGTCGGTGAGATAGCCCGTCACCGTCACGTTCGCCGTTCGGGTAGTGTCCGTCAACGCACCCTTGATATAACCCTCGGAATCAACCGACAGACCCGCCGGCAGACCCGTCGCCTCGAAGCGCGTGAAGGACGAGGTGCCTCGCTTGGTGATGGTGGGCGAGATCGACAAATCGTCTCCCACCTCCACGTGCACTCCCGCGCCGGCGACATCATAGCTGAACGAGGAGGGAACCAGCACGAAGGACAGCGTGACGTTCACCGACGCGCTGGGGTTGCTGCCCGCGATCGTCACCGAGCAGCCGTCCAGGCAGTCGTACTCGGGCGGGATGCCGGCGATCTCGCCCGTCGTGGCATTCAGCGACAGGCCCGCGGGCAGAGCGCCGTCCACCACCTCGAAGGAGGCGATGAAGTTGGTGTACGTGGGCTCGTCGCTGGAGAAGGCCTCGCCGAGAGCGAGGTCGAACGACGTCGCGGAGTACGTCAGGTTGGCGGGCGCGTAGAACGTGCCCTCGTACTGCTCCTCGCCCAGCACGCCGTCCGTGCACACGCGGTACGCGTAGCCGTACATGTACTCGGAATTGCCCTTCACCACCGACTTCTCGCCGTTGCTCACCGCAGGATACTCGCCGTCCGCGGCACACGTGCCATTCCCGCGGGGAACGCAGTACTGCATCACGTACGCGTTCGTTCTCGCATTCCTAGGAGCCGGCTCCTCCACCACGAACTTGAACTGCGTGAAGTCAATGAAGCCCGCGCCCATCGCCCACGCGTTGCGGACGCGGTTGTTGATCCACCCACTCTCCACTGCCAGCGCGCTCAAGTACTCTGCTTCGCTCGCCCAGCGACCGAACACGGAGAAGCCGTATTCCATCGCATATGCGCTCGTCTGCAGCGCGAAGCTGTTGAACTTGGAGCCCTCCAGGTTCTCCACCGTCCAGGACAGGAAGGATTGCGTGATATTCGGGAAATAGGCGTAGGTCGTGGGGTTCAGGTCCAGCAGGTTCTCCTTCTTACCGACCTCCAGATCGCTGGCGTCGATGGCGGAGAAGGTGTCCAGCACGATCGAGCAGTCGTTCACGCCGAAGATGCCCGTCGCGTCGAACACGATGGCGGATTGGGAGGCAGCGCGGTGGATCTCGAAGGCGATCACGTTCTTGCCCTCCACGGCGTTCACGGTGGAGAGGATGATGTGGAACTTGGAGAAGAGCGAAGCGTCGTGCGCAGCAATCGCTTCAGCGGAAGCGTCGAAGTCCTCCTTCAAATTGAAGCGCGCCACCTTCACGCCGTTGAAGTAGACGACCACACCACCCGCATACTTCATGCGCACGTTCAGCACGTGGTAGTCGTCGATGGACGGAATGCTCACCTCGTGTCTGATGTACGCCGTTGTGCTCACGTGGTTGCCCAACTCCGCCGCCTTCTTCGTCTCCCACGCGGCGTCGTCAAACTCCTTGCCATTCCAGTTCGCCGCCACAGCCTCCGCGCTGTTCCATAGCTTCCAGTCGTCGTACTCGATCTGGAAGGGGAGGACAGAGGAGAACACCGTCGACACGGAGGGCACGCCCTTGGGCATCTGGCCCATCTCGAAGATCATCGCGCCTTTGTCCACCGTCAGGTACCAGCCAGAAGGGTTGCTCCAACCATTACTCTTGGAGTCGTACAGCACCAGCGTGTAGATGTTGTGAGGGAGACACCAGTAGGCGTGGTTCAGACCATTCTTCACAGTGAACGCCGATACCGACGCCACCACCTCGCCGTCCGTATCCTTGCCTGCAAACAGCTTGTACGAGCCTTCAGTGGGATAGTAGTCCAAGCGCGCCGTCAGCGTGATCAGAGCTCTGCCGCCCGTACACGCCTCCACCGTCAGATTGAACAGCGCGGACACCACGCCGCCGCCGAACTTCTTCGCCGTGATGATGTGCGTGTGGTCGGAGGCCTCGCTGGGGTTGCCTGCCACAATACCGCTGTTCGGGTCCATAATCAAGCCGGTAGGCAGCGCGGGTGTTATGGTGAAGTCGTAGTAGTGAATGTCAGAGACAGGGTACACCGTGTCCAACTCCACATCCTTGTACGTAAACGCAGAGGTGTACGCAAGATCGGCCATTACCGCGGGAACCACGTCAACCTCCAGGTCCAGCGTACCGAACTCCCACTCACAATGGCTCGGGTTGCCGCTGGCGAAGTTCTCGAACTGGTACTGGTTGTACGGCGTCGTGGTCTCAAGCCACAGCTTCTTGAACTGCTCGCCGGAGCGCCATATCATGCCCGTCACCGTCTTCAGCGTCGTCCACGCCTCCGACTCCGCGTTACGCGCCTTCAGCACGAACTCTGTGGGGTAATCTGCATTCTGGGTGGAGTTCGGGTGAATCAGCACGGAAGACAGCCACTCGCGACGGTCGTTGTTGAAGGTGAGAGTCCAGGTGTTGGGCGTGCAGGAGTCGGAGCGCACAAAGAACCCGCCGGAGTGTTCGGCGATGTCGTCCGGATTATACTTCAAGCCCGACGACGTCACCGTGTAGTCGAACACGCGCGACCCCTCCTGGTCGCCCAGCAGACGCACCGCGCAGTCGAACACCGAGGTCGTCTGCGACGCCGTCTTCGCCACGATGGCGATGGCGATCGTGTTATTGCCCTCCTGCAGGTGGTTCACCGACAGCGAGATCTGACGATACATGAGAGCGTCGTAGGCGTTTGAACTCACGCTAGAGGCGGTCAAGTCGCCGCTCACGCCGTTGCGGAACGCCTCCACGCCGTTCACGTAGATCACACAGCCGTACAGGTAGCGCAGCGAGATCACGAAACCAGGCACGCCCTCGAGAGAGTCCACAAAGAACACCTGCTTGTACAACTGGATATGGTTGGTGGACGCGGGGAAACTGCCCAGCTCGCCGGACGCCCAGCCCGACATGTTCTCGTCATTCCAGTTCGAAGCCACCTCGCCCATCTTGTAGAACCACTGCTTGCGGGGCGCCGCCGCATAACCAATGTTGATCACGCGCACCGCGTTGAACGTGAAGTACTTGTCGTAGCGCATGCGAGCCACCGTCTCGTACTCCGTTCCATCGATGCAATTGTACACGTACAGGAACGACTTGTCCGCCCACCTACGGTTCGACGACCCCATCGTGATCTCCAGCTTGCTGGTATTCGTCAGACACAGCGCTCCTGTCCAGTCCTCGTAGTCATTCTGCCCCGCGTTCGCAGCCACCTCCAGCAGCACGTCCTGCGTCGCTGCGTCCTTCACCACGAACCACTCCCTGCTCGCACTGCCCGTGTAGGTGCGGACGAACTTCACCAGCTGTGCGGAGCACGACATCACTTCCAGCGTGAAGTTGCCCTGGAAGCTCTGGCCCTGCATCACCGATGTCATCGTGAACAGAGTCGTCTCCAGCGTGGCGGAGGGCGTGCCCGACACCGTACATGTCACCTCGTCGAGCGTCAAGCCGTCAGGAAGCGAGGGAGCGATGGAGCAACTCGTGAACTCAGCGATCTCCGGACGAATCAACACGGATTTCACTCCAGCATATACGGAATACGACGCGGGGCTGAAGGTCACCACAGGAGGAGGGATCGAATGACAGGTCATCGGCTGCACCTCGTACGCCTGCAGTCTACTAGATCCCATGGCACGGTCGATGACCAGACGGTACGACTGGTACGGCTTCGCGCTTAAGTAGCTGTAGAACGTCGTGTAGGCGTTCAGAACGTAAGACGCCTTAACTATGGTCATCGCACTCGTGTAGGTGCCCGAAGGAGTCATCGCGCCCTGCAGTGTGAACGAGCCAGGAGAAGTATCCGGAGAATAGTCAGTCCACACGCGCAGAGCGTTGACGTGCATGCGAGGACCCTTCAGGTCGTAGGTCACCGTGGCGGGGAACTGGTTCGTGGAGTAAGAATTCGACTTGTTCCAGTCGAAGATGCTGCCGGCGGTGTCTCCGCTGGTGGCGGTGATGTCCACAGCGTAGGGGTAGGTGTAGCAACTCTCTGCATCGTGTGTGGAGGGCGCCAGCGAGGCGACGTACGCGTCAAACGCAACTGCGTTCTCGGAAGTGACATCAGGGAAGTGCAGCTCCACAGCCAGCACGTTGTTATCGCCCTCAATCTCAGAGGCGGGAATGATCACACCATGGTACTCGTACGCCTCAAAAGCACCATTAGACGGAGTAGCGGCAGTTACAGCGCCGTCAGGCATGTGGTCACGGTACACCTCCACGCCGTTTACGTACGCGACAATACCGTATTGGTAATGCAGCTCCAGCTCATAAGCAGCCATGCCGGAAATCCCATCAAAGTCCTTACGGAAGTACTGCGTTCCCATTACAGCAGCCGTGTTCGTTCCAAGCACCACATCTGCCCAATCCGACCCTGTGAACGCCACGCTATTCCAATCTGGAGCAACGGAAGACGAAGTAGAGGTCATTTTCCACTCCTCATTCTTCATAACGGGGTAGTAGAGAGAAAGAGCAAAATCTTCTGTAGCCCCTCCCGTCATAACTGCCTTCAGCACCACGTTGCCGTATATGCCAGCGACGCTCACCCAAGCACCAGACGACCAACTGTCCCCATATGAATCGATGAGTCTCAACGTGTATTGATTATTGGTTGTTCCATCAATACAGTATTCATTGGTTGTTTGGTTATTATCTGAAAACCCTGGACTAGTGAGTAGCTCAGCTGTTCCATTCAAAATCTTGTACGACTCTTCATTAGCCCAATACTTGGAACGCTTTGTGATGGCTACGAACACTTGCCCCTCGTCACAAGCCAGTTCGCTCAAAACGGTAGAGACTATGCATGAGACACCAGAAACGAGTAGTTACATAAGAGTAGAACTAGAACAGACATCCTCTCTTGAAGTGAATTGAAATGTGCCTCTTCTTCCATTCATATCTCGTGCATCTTTCGTGCAGCCAATCTGTTTGGTTCGCTCCTACGAAAGTGATAAGCGCCCTCTCCCTTTCCCAAAATACGAGCAATGATAGGAAGACTTGCATTCTCACTGGAGTTCTGTTATCTCGTCAATGGAGCACTTCACCATTCTTCAGTCCAATGACGAATAAGTACAATATGTAGCCTATCTGTCATCATCTACTCCGTTCCTGCGCTTCAAATGACAGTCGAGGAATATGAAATGGGTAAGCGCTCCACTTCCACAAATACCGATTCTATGCTCAGTGCCACGTAGTCTCCATAAGGATCGTAGTATTGTGTTCGTTTCATGTTGAGTAATGGAAAGAAGGGAAACATCATTCATTCACTCATCTTTGGCGTTTCTTCTTCCTGTTGCTCGCATAGTGATGTGAGGACCAAGATGATGATGTGAATTCAAATAACTCTTCCAAACGATGATAGAAGGAGTGAGTAAAACAGAAATGGGTAAGAAACGCTAAAGGGAGGTGAGATGGAGAGAGAAGTCACGTGAGGTGTAATAGTGGGGGATTGGGGGAATGACATGTGAAGGTAATAATCGTTATTTGATAATTACACTTGTTGGATCAATGGATATAGCTGTAGGAAACGAGAAACTAATCACGAAAACGAAGGAGGAAGAAGTGAAAGCAAAGGACTTGTCTCGTCGCCTGATATGGATTCTGTTGGGGATTGGTGTTGCTGCAGTGATTGGAATTGCTGTTTTTGTAGTGCTGTCTTTGAATCGTTATGGAAGTGAAGCAAAACAGACCGTAACTCTTCTGAAGAAGTGCTTGGATGATATGAGGATATCAACGGGCATGAATGAACTGATAATCCCAACGAATCGTTGCAATGAAGAAGAATTCAGGATTCTGGATTTGAGTGAATTCAAGAAGTTGAAGAGACTAGAGATTGGATCATACAGCTTTGAGAATGTGGGTAAAGTCAGACTCAACCGCTTGAGAGAGTTGGAGAGTATCGTTGTTGCCAGTCATTCATTTTCTAACAGACCTGGCGTTATCTCTGTGAAAGACTGTAACAAATTGAAGGAAGTGGTGATTGGAGAGAAAGCGTTCTCCTTCTTCAAGGGTTTTGAAGTGAAGGACACTCCCAAATTGAATTCAATCGTGATTGATAACTACTGTTTTGGAAACGTAGAGAATGTCGCCTTCTCAGAGATGCCGAGTTTGGTGAATGTGACGATTGGCGAAAACAGTTTCATTGGAAAGAACGGATCCTTGACTCTCAGTGAGTGTAATCGCCTTGAGTCGCTTCAGATTGGTACTGGCTCCTTTATGAACTATACTGGTTTCACCGTTGGTTTCTCGTCACTGAGAGACTTGAGTATTGGATCGAACTGCTTCAGAGAGTGTGATCATGTGAATCTGGTTCAATTGAAGAGTTTGGAACGAGTGAAGATTGGTGCGAACAGTTTCTCTCACAAGCAGGGGAGTTTCGTGGTGAAGGACTGTCCTTCGTTGAAGGAGTTGACAATGGGTGAGTACGCGTTCTACATGTATGCTGGTTTTGAGATACAGAATGCTCCGTTGCTGGATACACTGGATATTGGGAGTTACTGCTTTGCCCGTTGGGCTCGTGTTGAAGTGCATGGACTCTCAAGTCTGAAGAAATGGATCGTGGACCCGAATAGTTTCGGCGGTGGTGGTGAGTTGAGTATTTCGGATTGTCCGTCAATGACAGAGTTGTTGTTTGCAGATGGTACGTTTGGTTGGTTTGATAAGTTGTCGATTCGTAGTATGGATTCTTTGGAAGCAATCCATATTGGCTCCAACGCTTTCTGGGGCGTGAAGGCACTCAAGTTGGATTCTCTTCCGAAACTGGCACTATTGAGTATTGGTAATGAGAGCTTCAGGGGAGAGAAAGGCCGCTTTTCTATCAAGAAGTGTGATGAGTTGAGAGAGTTGAGAATTGGCAATGACTCTTTCTCCGGTTACTCTTCGATTGATATCAATAGTAATAAGGCGTTGGAGTTGGTGGAATTGGGAGTGTCTGCCTTTTCTGCGGCTTCATCATTTGAATTGACTGGTTTCTTATGACTGGATGAGTTCATAACAAGACATGCCTTCTCTCAGATCCCTCGTGATCAATGGAGCTGCATTCAAAGAGGGTTCTAAGTTAGTGCTTGAAAGTGACTTCTTCTCAAGGTTGTGACAGAATAGACTTGCCTCAGTTGCTCTCCCTTCAGATTGGAGGGAGCTGTTTTTCTACTGCCTCGTTGGATTTGAAGAGTAGGGTTGCTGACAGTGAATAATGACTAGACATGCCTTCTCTCAAATCAGTAAAGATTGGTAGATACACTTTCATCGATGGTAAGCATGCTGTGTTTGAGAGTGGTTTCTTCTCCTTCAACTCACTGAACAGATGTGCCTGCATTGGAATCCATTGAAATTGGTAGTCTGACTGGAGAAAGCTACAATTTCAATGAGGCTACGTTGGAGTTGAAGGGTTTTCAAGGAACGAGTGTGTGAGGACTAGATATGCCTTCTCTCAAATTACTTCTGATCGGTAATCAAGCATTCGTATTTGGTTATCGTTTTGTGCTTGAGAGTGCTTTCTGCAGTTGTGAGTAACGAATCAGATTTGCCTAAACTGGAGTCTATTCAAACGGGTGTTTCTACCTTCACTAACGCTCATAGCCTTCAGTTGAGAGGTGTTAACACGAGTGTATTGTCAGTGATAGATATGCCTTGTCTTCAATCACTGAAGATTGGCTCTGGCTTTTACACCACCAGGACTGTTGCGTTTGAGAGTTGCTTCCCTGCTGTTGCATGAACGAGTAGACTTGCCCGAATTGGAGTCCATTGAAATGGATGAGAACTCACTTGCGTTTGTGGAGTCTTCATATACTTCATTCAGCATGCGGAGTGGCTCTGTTAGAGAAGAATGATTGCTTAGACCTAACCAAACTCACCAAACTCATCGCTGAGAATGATGGCACCCATTCCTTTTCTTCCCCTCATCACATCGTTCTCGAGAGTGATGGAGCTGTGAATTGAGTGACGCTTAGACATGCCCAACCTCACTAATGTGGTTCTCCCCTCCACAGCCTTCAAGTATAAGGATGATGTGGCAATCATCGGAAGTACTCTCTTCCTTACTCTATTACCGATAGACATTGGTGCGCTGCAGCGCTACTTCAATGAATCACAGGGCATTGAGTAGCACTTGCCTCTAACAGTCTGTTTACTACACCCAATAGGATGGACACTCCCAGAGAATAGAAACAACCTTGAGAGAATACCGTTGTCCTTGCTGAATTGATAAACTCATGAGTAATGTAACAACTCAATTACTATCGAAAAGGAAGTGTAGCATTTCCACTTTCTTAGAATTGATTCTATCACATCAAATATGCATAACTCACACATAACGAGCAATCCCATAATCGAGCAGCAGGATCCTCCAAACTCACTGCCTTTGAACAGAAGTGTCTACGGAACACCCAAGATAGTGTACAATGCCATTTCAGCATCGGCACGACACAAACAGCACCAACTCCACCACCTCATACAATGTCAAACAAGCATATCAAGCAGCCTTCATGTTATCATCCACACCATTCCTGCGCTTCAAATGACAAACAGTCACGGAAATCACAACACACAATCGCTCTATCACTCTAAACATAGGCAATCTCCTCAGTGTTGTGCACTCCTTCTATGGACGGTGTTGCTGTGTTCGTTTCGTGTTGAGTAATGAATAGAAGGGAAACATCATTCATTCACTCATCTTTGGCGTTTCTTCTTCCTGTTGCTCGCATAGTGATGTGAGGACCAAGATGATGATGTGAATTCAAATAACTCTTCCAAACGATGATAGAAGGAGTGAGTAAAACAGAAATGGGTAAGAAACGCTAAAGGGAGGTGAGATGGAGAGAGAAGTCACGTGAGGTGTAATAGTGGGGAATTGGGGGAATGACATGTGAAGGCAATCATTCGTTTTGATTGTTACAATGATCAGAGTAATGGATATAGCTGTAGGAAACGAGAAACTAATCACGAAAACGAAGAAGGAAGAAGTGAAAGAGAAGAACTGGTTTCGACGATTGATATGGATTCTGTTGGG
>ERZ1106923.88-NODE-88-length-41140-cov-18.487575_pt1 | contig 41140 bp, 51 predicted proteins | sample MGYA00403657_ERZ1106923 | MGnify/ENA primary metagenome ERZ1106923 (study PRJEB35170, sample SAMEA104062425) | human gut metagenome | biome: human gut; feature: human-associated habitat; material: faeces | place: Denmark | collected 2012-06-19 ...
TGCGGGCAGCCTTGGACGCCACCTGCTTGCGAGGAACCTTTCCTCCAGTACTCTTTCGGGCAGTCTGCTTGGTACGAGCCATTGTTGAGCGAGTCGAAAGAAATTGTGAGGGTGAGGAGGGAAAGCGGAAAGCGCGGGTGTTTGTCATTTCAGTGGATTGTCTGAGGATTGCGAGAATTGTTATGGGAGAGAGTGAAACGCACCGTCATGCCAAACAGACGAAACGGTCGAAAGGGAGCAAAAATCGCCCTCTCATCGATTATCCAATCAGCTTCAACCCCTCTCCAATCCAACTCATAAAAAACTCAATTCAATCATGTCTGGTCGTGGAAAGGGTGGTAAAGGTCTTGGCAAGGGAGGTGCGAAGAGACATCGCAAGGTGATGCGTGACAACATTCTGGGTATCACGAAGCCCGCTATCCGCCGTCTGGCGAGAAGAGGTGGTGTGAAGCGTATTTCGGGTCTGATCTACGACGAAACCCGTTCTGTGCTGAAGACGTTCCTGGACGGAGTGGTTCGCGACGCCGTGACGTACACGGAGCACGCGAAGAGAAAGACGGTGACTGCTATGGATGTGGTGTACGCTCTGAAGAGACAGGGCAGAACCCTCTACGGTTACGGCTACTAAGCATCCGGTGTTTGTGAATACCTTGATCGTTCGTAGTGTTTGTTTGAGAACAGCTCTCATTTGTGAATCAACTGTGGTGAATAATCGTTTGCTGGAACAAAGAAGAGAATTGCGGAATGTATTAGCACGCTTCGGAGCGGGAGTCATCACTCTCTCAATGGGAGCTTCTCCTGAGGTGCGCGTCGTGCCGTCTGCGGTCCTGAATATACTGTCCTTCTTGAACGCTACGCATGAGTCACGGTACGAATCACGACGATCTGCGATCACGCCTTCGGCGATGAGACGCTTTCTCTTCTGCTGCGAGCGGTTTTGGAACTGCTGCCACGCGTTCTGCTTGCTCTTGTAGTACTCCGTTTCTGCTTTGGCTTCCTTTTCCTTCTCCAGCTTGTACAGCTTCTTCTTCTTCATGTTCACCGTCTTCTTGTCGTCCGTCGGAAGGATCCGCAGCTCGTCTCTCTCCTGCTGCTGCTCCGAGGTCTTCACCGCAATTCTGTTTCTAAACAGAGGAAAGCACACTCACTTCAAGTCCGTTTTTCGCACAGTGTCGTATGTATTGAACTTGGTGTATCGAATGTTTACCTTGTCGCCGTTCACGCTGTCAATGATCGTGTCGTAGAAGTTACCGTCGCCGTGGAAGACCACTCTGCACTTCGTTCCGGGCTATGCGTCAGCAGGAATGAATCGCAACTACCTTGATGTCCTTTTCGGGCAGACGGTCAGCCACATCCCAACGCGTTGTTGGCTTTCGAATTTGCGACATATCGAGCACGGCACTTTGGTTATAGCCGATATAGAAGACAGTGACGTCGATTTGGAACTCATCGATCTTGTGAACGATTGCTGGACTTTAGAGAATGCATACGGTGTGTACCTGGGTAGTATTTGTTGTCCTCCTTGTACAGAGCTTCACAGCGGTCGCCTATAGTCCATTCAACGTAGGCAGCTAGAAATGAAGACTGCGTGCCACCGTTACACTTTGAATTCGTTGTTGGTGTTGCTGTCACTGCTTGAGCCTCTTTCACTTTCCCGTCCTTGGAAGCCCTACATGTCGTGATTTGGTTCCGATTCCTACTCTTCACTCGGCAACTCCTTTCTCAAGTCAATTGGTTTGGAGTCCATTCTCCGTGGAATGCGATAATGAAACAAACAGCGAGTATGAAACACCCTAAAACAATTAGTTAGCCTTCTTCGACTCTTGCTTCGGCTCCTCCGTCACCGTTTCGGCAGCAGAATTGGTTGTCTTCTTTTCCTCTCCCTTCTCAGCGACTTTCTTCTCAGCAGCCTTCTTCTCCGTCACTTTCTCAGCACCCTTCTTCTCACCTCCCTTCTTAGCCGCCTTCTTAGCCGCTTTCGCCTTCTCGGCTTCAGCCTTCGCCTTCGCTGCCCGCTCTCGATCCACACGAAGCTGCTTATTTGAAACGCGTCGACCAATCTTGTAGAACTCCTCACTACTCCTCAACACTACACTCCGAACTCTACTAATCCTCGGGCTCCAGCTTGACGTCCAAGAAGGTGTGTGGTTTGGACAAGTACGCTTCCTACCCATTACACCACAACAGGGAAGAGGACTTTCCTCGTCTCGATAATCATCTTGGGCATGGCCTTCATATTCTTGTCGATGAGGGCGATTCTAGTCGGTGAGGCCGAAGGAGCAGTCGTACCTCTCGTCCTTTTTGTTGTCAAATGCGTGACCCTTAGGCATCTTGGGGATCCACGACTTTGCGGGCTTGTCCCATTCGGGATTCCACTCTACTCATAAGAGGCCGGCACGAAAATTCGCACGAGCAGGAATGCCGTTGATCGTTCCGTAGCGCAAACACTCCTTGCGAATGCTAGCCACTCTTCTCGCCGACAGCTTCGGCTTTCTCCAAACGCCGTTCACCAGTTGCGGCTTTATCGCCTTCGCGATCATATCCACCTGATAGTACTTGCTCATGACCCTGCAAGAATTTGTGTGATTCCAACAAACACGAGTGGCAACATGTAGTATTACATAGAAGTCAGATGGACAGATATCACTCCCTTGAAGCCTCGGATCGCCTCCACGTCGCGATTCAGCAGACCCTCCTCCACCTCGGACAACGTCACCACGATCTGGTAATCCTTCGCGTTGTACATGATCAGCCGGATGTACTTCGACAGCTCCAGCGCCTGGAGCTGGGAACTGATGATCAATTGCTGACTACACATCATCTCCCTCGCCCTCGCCCACCTGTTGTACGACTCCTCCTCGCTCAGCTGGATGATCAGCTTCCTCTTCTTCTCCTGGATCATCGTCGCCTCCGTCACCACCTCACTCGCCGACGGGCGTTTCGCCGGGTCCAGTTCCAGCATCCGCCGAATCAGGCTGTACAGCGCGTGACTGATGCCCGCTCGCGTCTCCGGCATGGTGCCCGTCCTGGGCTGGTTCAGCACCTCGCACTTCTCGAAGGAAGTCTTGAAGGGCGGGTAGCTCATCTCGTACAGCACCACGCCCGCCGCGTAGATGTCCGACTTGTAGTCGTAGTGAGAGAAGGAGCTCATCTGCTCGGGCGATGAATAGATGCGTGTGCCGATGTTGGTGGTGGTCGCGTTGGTCTGCGACGCGCCGCTGAGCAGCTGCGAGGAGGACGAGTTCTCGCTCTCGCACACACCCTCCTCCACCTCCGAGAGGTCGCGAGAGAGTCCGAAGTCGCCCAGACGCACGCTGCCGTCCTCCGTGTAGAAGATGTTCGCGGGCTTGACGTCGCGGTGGATCACCTGCTTGGAGTGCATGTACGCCAGCGCCTTGCACAGCTGGATGCACACGTTCAGGATCTCGTCCTCGTTCACCACGCGCGTCGGGTCCTGCAGGTAGTGGTTCAGCGTGCGCTTGCCGCAGTACGCCATCTGGATGTACAGCACCAGCGCGTTCTGCCTCAGCAGCTTCCGACTCGACAGCGCCAGGCTGTGCGAGAGCGGCGCGTGGATCGAGGGCTGTTGCCGCAGCGAGGTGGTGATCGACTGCAGCAGCGCCTGCTTCGGCGTCAGCGACGTCGCCTCCGAGGCGGTGGGCGACGGGAAGTCGGAGGAGAGCTCGGAGGGCTGCTGCGGCGTCTTGGCGTCGAACTGCGAGAGCGAGTTGGTGTCCTCGAACACGAAGGGGCAGTCGCCGCTGCGGTTCAGCTCGTCCTTCCAGTTGATGGTGGTGGTGTCCAGGTCGTCGAACACGCTGCACGCGCTCTCCGTCTCCGTAGGCTCCTGCGACAGCAGCAGCGACAGGTCCTGCGTCGCCAGCTGGTGGGTGATCTCTGTGGTGATGGTCGCCGTCAGGTCCGTCTCCAGCGACGACTCCTGCGTCACGAACGACTCCTCGGAGTCCAGGTCCTTGTCGCTCTTGCCCAGCTCGCGGTTCAGCTTCGCCTTCGGCACGAACTCCAGCCACGCGTTGTAGAAGCGCACGATGTTCACGTGGTCGAGTCGCGCGAAGATGCGCACCTCGCGCAGCACGCGCAGCGAGCGCTCGCTCACCGCGCCCTCCGACGCCAGCAGCACCTTCTTCACCGCGTAGTCCACACGCTCCAGCGACTTGCTGGAGAGGAACACGGCGCCGAAGCCGCCCTTGCCCAGAATGTGGTCTTCCTACGCGTGAGACAGAGGAGAAGGAGCGACGTGGAAGTCCTGGCGGTAGCGGCCGGTGCACAGCGGGAGGTCGACGCCCAGCAGCGAGATGTGGTTGAGGTGCATCCAGTCGGAGTTGGTGGACAGCCCGCTCACCTCCGTCTCGTTCTGTGTCTCCGTGACGCTGAGCAGACTCCTGTCCTCTGTGCCGCTGAGAAGGCTCCTGTCCTCCGTGATGCTGTGTGTGTGCATGGTGATGTCGGACGACGACACGGGGATGGACGACGCGGAGTTCACCGACAGCTCCGTGTGCGCGGGGAGCGGCGGCACGACGGAATCCTCGCTGACCTCGGGGATGGTGGGCTGCAAGGGGTACGACGGTAGCTGGGCGATCAGCGAGGGCTCCTTCTCCTCCTTCTTCTGCCCGCGCGTGTACCAGCGCTCCACCCACTTGTACAGGAAGAACAGCAGACAGGTGAACCCGACGGCCGCCAGCAGCAGCACCACCTCCTGTGTGGTCGAAAAGTGGCGGTGCCCCCTGGACTCGCGCCCGCCCGGAGTGTTCCAAGAGGCGTTCCACGAGGCGTTCCAGAAGCGCGTGTCGTTGTGCGCCACGAGCGGCCAGGCGGTGCCGTGCAGCTCCTGCACCTCCTCCAGCGGGATGAAGCTCGTGCCGTAGTCGTCCACGCGCGTGTGCGCCGAGTCCAGCAGCGGCACGTCGAGGTGCGAGGTGGGCGAGAAGAGCTGCGCCAGCAGCACGTGGTTCTCGATGGGCTGGTCGCCGGCGGTAAGGAGGTTCACGCCCTCGGAGAGCGAGTGGTCGCCCGTGCTGACGGAGTGCACGTTGCGGATGAGGACGAAGGAGTGGTTGCTGGGGTAGTAGGTCTGCATCAGCATGTTCGGGAAGTGGCGCGTCCAGAGATTCCGACCCTGCTGGTCCAGCGCGCGGATGGAGAAGTCGTCGGTGTAGACGAGTTCGTGGATGTCGCCCAGCTCGGCGATGTGTCGCATCTAGGGATGAGGTGAGGTGTGTGTGACGACGATTTCGTTGCTGAACTGGAGAGACAGCGTGTTGGTGGTCAGGTTCCAGTACTCGAACCCGCGGTTGCTGAAGCAGTTCACGCTCTTCTCCACGCGGAGAACGCGCAGCTCGGAAAGGGAAGGGGAGAGCTAGGCGTGAGGGAGGGGAGACGAGAGGACTTCGATGTCGGGATCGGGATCATCGGTCCCGAAGGAAGAAACCTTCCCAGACACGTCGTTCAAAGAGACAAATGTGCTCTTTTTGCCACCCATGAAGAGAAGAGACGAGCCGTCTGTGCATCACGCAACTCGCCGACACCCACCCTTACTACCCGGGATGTTCACCGTCACGGTGTCCTTGTTCACGATGCTGTCGATGGAGTCCTGAAAAACGCTGAACTTCCCGTCCACGCGAGGAATGAGGATGTATCCGTCTAACGACACGAGCATCTCGTTGAACGGTTTGGTGTACGAGTCTAATCCTGAGGCGCGCAAAACAGAGAGATACACTGCAAGGAACTCCCGTTCGCCCTCTCGGGATAATTCACAGGGGGGATCGGCGACTCCTCGACTCTCATGAGTCGGTCGCTCACTTTCCGGGCCCAGAGAATGTCCCCGTTGTCCGCATCCAAAGCGTAAAGAACGCCTTCCAAATCAATGACATAAACGCCTGGGTGTTTGTGGAACTCCACCACGTTGCGTTGCTTCTCTTCGCCAACGACGACTTCGTACTCGTACTCGGCATCCTCCATCACGAGATCCTCCTGCTCGACGAGAGTTTCTTCCTCCTCGTTTTCGTAGTCAATGCTGTTCAGAGTGGCGTTATCCTCTCCGAGCACGAAGGTTAGCAATAAAGAAAAAAGAACAACGCTTCCAGCTGCTGCAATTCTTCCTCTCATGCTGATGAATCCGATGGCAAACTAGAAATCACACAGTCTTAAGAATCTGGGGAGAAGTCGGCGTAAAGACAGTGACGGTGTTCAGTGGTTCCATGGCCATCAAGGCATCATTCATCTTGCGATGGAAAGCAATGGAAAACGCAGCAGAAGGACCGGGCCTTCCGCCAATACACTCGACACCGTTTGTCACACCAACACACGTGGCCACTCACGCTTCACCGAAATGGAACGGAATGACTCCATCACCTCGGTTTTGAAATTCCATGGGCTCGGGCCACGTCTCGGATCATTTTCCGTTGCATGCTGCAGAAATCGCCACCAAACGGGTTTGGTGGCTTGCGGGCGTTTCATCCAGAATGGGTTCTTCCTTTTCATTCAAATTAGCATCAGACGAAATGGAAAACAAGGAAAACGAAGTATGGGGAGCTGGGGAAGGGTGATGGAACTAGGTGACTCGCTGTATGATCTGTAAGCAGGCTACCGATGAAGACCTGCTTGTTCTCTGCGACGGATGCGATCGCGCATATCACACCTACTGCATGGTAGGTCCCTTGCCTCCGATCTGTTGACGAGTAGTCTGGTTGCGAGTGCTGCGGCAAGGTCCCGAATAGGCAGTTCAAAAAGGTGATGGAGGTCCCCGAAGGAGACTGGTTCTGCAAGCACTGCAGAGATCACATGCCTGCCCTCGCCGAGGGAGAATCGCCCAAGGCCGTGATGTATGGCTGGGGCAACAACGACTCGAATTGCGTACGGGTGCGGTGCTGGTCTGACGGGTAGCTGGGCTCGGGTCTTGAGGCGGGAGTGATTTCCAAGCCCACCCTCCTGACCGAGGTGTCTGGAGACGCCGTCGTCGATTTTGGCTGCGGAGCTGTATCTCTGCCTCTCGAATGTGACGCGTAGGACGTCTCCGTCACTCTGGATGCCACGGGTGGTCTGTACACCTGCGGTGACGGCACGTCCGGCGTGCTGGGCCACCAGGACGTTGTGCACGAGTCTCTCAACCACTTCCGTCGCGTCGATTTCTTCCAGAGCGGAAAGATCAGCAAGGGCGAGGGCATTCTCACATCCGTCGCGTGCAGTGGAAACAACATCCTCGCGCTCACAAAGAACGGCCATCTGTACGGCTGGGGTGAGAACAGCAATGGCGAGCTGGGCCACATGGACTACAAGCCCAAGCGTCTCCCCAAGAAGAACAGCGTATGTGCTGGAGTGTGGCGCTCATGTGTAGGCCTTCCGCGAGCTGAACGTGCAGGTGAAGCAGATCGCGATGGGCGATCACCACGTGCTGGTTCTGGGCGACGACATGAACGTATATAGTATGGGCGAGAACACAGTGTACGCAATGCCTTGCGCGACTCACCGGTAGGCGTCAGCTGGGCGTCAGCAACAACTCCATCGAGTGGTCCCCGAAGAAGCTGTGTCAGGAGTGGAAACACGTGCGTGCGCCGTCGCGGACTCACGCCTAGGACCGCACCTACCGCGAGGAGCCCGACTTCCCGGGTCCGGTGACGCGCGTGTTCGCCGGCGGCAACAGCAGCATGTGCATCGACCGCAAGAACCTGGTGTACTTCTGGGGCAACGACTTCATGCGATTGTGGGCGCGCGGGGTGGTTGTGAGGCGTAGCAACGACAAGGAGGAGGCCTCCAGCGTGTCCTTCGTCAATGGTCGTCACGTGATCTCGTACCCGAAGCTGGTGTCGGTGTTTGAGGGCATCGAGATGAAGGACGTGGCGATGGGGCTGAACCACATGGTGGTGCTCGACGCCAAGGGCGACGTGTACGTGGGCGGCGATAACAGTGTGGGTCAGCTCGGCCTGGGCGAGGACGCGCCGGCGCTTGTGTAGAAATCAAAGAAGGAGAGTGAGGTATAGAAAGACGCTGACCAAGGTGCCTTCGCTGCCGCAGGGCATGACGGGCGTCTTCGCGGTAGACAATGTGAGCGGCTGCTTCGGACCGGCGGGCTTCTTCATGTGGGGCGACGCCTCCCACCCGATCATGCCGAAGGGCGAGGAGACGCAGGCGATGAAGACGCCGAAGAAGGTGGAGGAGTGGAACAATGTGAAGAAGGTGAGAGCGAGCTCCACGCACATCATCGTGATGCTGGACGTCGCCGAGTCCAGAAAGCGTGACGCCGCTCCTCAAGAAGAGGACAATGCGAAGAAGGTCGAAGTGCAAGCATAACCTCTACTTTTCGTTTTGTTACTGTGGTGTGTTTGTTGCAGTGATTACTGTGAAGCGGGTATGTGTCTTCTCCCGAGTGAAAGCAGAATGGGCTGTGAACTTCAAATAAGGATGGTGCAGGATGTCTTTATTGGAATACGTTGAGACATACAAATCACCATAGGAGGGATGAAAGGCAGAGAGGCGCAAACGCCACAAACACAAAGGTAAGAAACGAAAACGATCTTGTTTCGTTGCAATTCTTCTAACGCATATCCGATTTACACAAAATGAGAGACGGAGGAACAACGAATACGCCTAACCACGAGAATAATCATCACCAAAGAATTTTCCGGGAAAACTCTCTTGAGGTATTGGTTCCCGCGGAAACGACCAAGGAATGGCGGTTTCCACGTGGACCTCCCAACGCCACGCAAGGGTCACATTATTCGTTGAGTAGTAGCTTCCAGCGGTTCGTCTACGGTTACGTTCCATACAATGGCCCAAGCCAGAAAGAACCAAACGCTTATTCTCGGCTACATTACCGTCTTTTTAGATATCATGGGTTACTACCTCATCGTTCCCATTCTGCCCTACTTGTCGAAGTCGCTGGGTGGAACGGCTACCGAGGAGGGTATTCTCTTTAGTGGGTATAGTGTTGCGCAGATTGCGAGTGGCTCTTTCGGTTCCGCTTTCACGCGTAGGTCTCCTCCTCATGGGAAACTACAGCGATCTCTATGGTAGAAAGGTGTTCCTCCTGTTTTCTCTCACCGGATCCTTGGTGGGTACGCGGTGTCTGTTCGTGGATGACGTGAAGGCGATTTCCTGCAGGGGTGGTCAAGAACGATCTGGCAGCTCATTTTCTGGAGAGCGGCTACAGGTCTCACGTCGGGTTCCCAGATCGTCACGCAAGCGTAGGCGTCGCTATTTCCGTGTTACGCGCAGACTGATTGCCGATTGCACGCTTCCTAGCGAGAGAAACAAGTACTTGGCCTACCTGGAAGCGACGATCGCGGCGGCCAGCGTTTTGGGTCCTGCCATCGGAGGAGTCCTGGGACAGAAGAACTACGACTATCCCCTCTACTTCGCTGGCGGTGTGGCCGGCTTCGCCCTGATCTTCGCCTCCATCTTCCTCGATGAGTCCAACAAGGACGTGCATGAGATCTACGAGATTCGTCGCAGTGTGAAGGGAAAGGGAAAGGGTTGCAATTTCAGTATAAAGGTGACGAATAGAGGAGAAGGAGCAAGCCGAGCTGAGGGTCAAGGAGAAGAGAAAGGAGATTCGCCAGCGTCGCAAGACCATCAACGTGAAGCCCACCAAACTGATGATCTTCTGCTTCGTGTTCGAGTTCTGCAACCGCTGGGTCATGAACGCGTTCGACTCGCGATACGGCTCCTACCTGTCCGCCAAGTTCGGCGTCGACGTGTCCACGTTCACCATCATCATCTGCGTGCAGTCCGTCATCACGCTCATCGAGCAAGGCTGGTTGTACAGCATCATCGTGTACAAGTGGGGCGTGCCCATCCCCGTTGTGGCGTTGTGCGGCGGCACCATCGAGCTGCTCAGCTACTTCTTCATGGGCTACTGCAAGACGCTCGCCGGAAACGTCATCGCCTCCACCACCCTGTGGATAGGTTACGCCGCCTCCGCGCCCACGTCGTCCTCCATCATCAGTACCACGAACGAGCCGGAGGTCCAGGGCAAGGTGTTGTCGTGGAACAACTTCTCGGGACAGGCCTCGCTCATCATTTCGCCGCTCGTGCTCTCCATGGTGTACAACCACTGGATGGAAGGCACGTATTACTATTCCATGATTATGGCGGCGGGTGCGATGGCGATGATGATCACGGTGTTGACGATGCCGGGCTCCAAGCAGTTCGGAAAGGAGAGGAAGACGGAGCTGCCGGTGAAGAACGAGATCGAGATGGTCAAAAACGAGACTGTCGACGAGAAGGAGTCCCCGCGCGACAACATTGTGGAAGAGAAGGAGTCGCCCAAGCACGAGGAGAGCAAGGACGCGTCGGTGCCCAATACGGAGGTTTCAGCGTAACCAAGTGGTTACAGCATCGCACTGTTTCTTAACAAACACGGCACTGCGCGAACTCAGCGTTCTCTTCAACTATCAACGATTCCTTTTCATGAGAGAATCGTCTCTTGGCAAACAGCACGATCAACCCGCACCACAACACCATGCAACAACACTGACACAGCGTGAACCAGTGCGTGTAGAGGTACGCGTACCACACGCGCACCTTGTCCTTCCCCGCGCGCTTCAGGAAGAAGTCCAGCACGCGTCCCACCACGATGGGAGCCGGCACGTCGCCCAGAATGTGGTAGCAGATCGTCGCCACGCCGAGCGCCATGGGACGCAGCAGCGGCGTCGCGGTGTGCAGAATCACCAACGACCACGTCGGGTTGCTGGCGAAGACGAATGTGAAGGCGAAGAAGAAGGCGCCCAGGAACACCACGCGGCTGCGGACCGTGAACGCGGTGATGACAAACGTGAGCAAACAGCACAGCGCGCACGCGCCGAAGTGGTAAGCGTAGTAGAGGAGCTTCTTGGCGACGGAGAACGATGCGTCGATCTTCATCCAGTTTAGGGTTGCGCCGCCGAGAATCGATCCGATTAGGCCCGCGATCACCGAAATGGCGCCAAAAATGAGGGAGGAGGTCGATTCGTCCTGGAAGAGTCCCAGGTGGATTAGCAGCTGATTGCCGAAGGCCATGTACGCTGCGCAGATGAACACGCCCGACGCCTCGGCGAGGAAGGAGAAGATGAACACCGGATCCTTGAAGAGGCCCAGAGAAGAGCGAATGACGGACAGCTGGCTCTCCTCCTTGTTCTTCTTCTCGTACGGGATGAAATAGGTGATGAGAATGAGGGGAAGCATCAGCGGCGCGACGCCCAAGTACATGTATCGCCAGGAATAGTGCTGCGACACGTAGCCCGAACCCATGAAGCCGACGGCAGTGCCCACGGAAATCGCGGAGTAGAGAATCGCCATGGACGAGCCCACTCGCTCCAGCGGTGCACAGTCATTCACGTACGCGGGAACCACGATCTGGAAAGCAGCCTCGCCCACTCCGCTCACGAGACGAGCAAATAGCAGCACCCAGTAGTTTGGGGCGAGTCCGCTGCACAGGGCAGCCAGCAGCCAGCAAATCAACGCCCACGAGACCACTCGGAAGGGCGGATGCTTCGTCACGAGGTAACCAAAAACGATGCTGGCAATCGAGAAACCGCCGATGAAGATGCTCGTGAGAGCCCCGAGATACGTGTTTTCGTGGCTCGACACGGACTTCCTGATGAACTCGAGCATCTTCATCGAGCTGCCGGAAACGACCACGCGTTCCGTGTAGTTGAGCATATTCATGACGAAGAACACCCAAATCATGCGGTTGAAGGGTATGTGCCTCTCGATCCATGCTGCTGCCTTCGTTTTCGCCTCCTTTTCTTCGACGATCACCACGGGATTCTCTGGTTGCACTGTCTGGCCGTCTTCCATCGAATTCAAGAAATGTTTGCAACTGGGAGCGGAGCAACTCAGAGTGCGCATTCAACCAAACCAGCGCATGTCGCCTTGTGTTCCGGTCGTTGTGTTTGTGTAATGGGGGGTGGGAAACAGGAAGAACAGGACTATCATAGAACACTTGCGACCACTGTCCGCGCGAGGCAATAGTGTGTTGCAACGCAGTATTTCTTCCATGGGACAAAAGGCATCAAAAGAATCGTCGTCGCTATGCAAAGCGCCTATCCATGACGAGGACATATCCATTCGTGCGAGGAGGCGACATCATCACAGACACAACAAGAACTCCGTGTTGCAGTCGACCTGCGGGTTTGAGAGCGGGTCCAACATCGATACCATTCTCAGCAACATGGGAGTGACTTCGGACTCGGAGTCCAGTCCCTTTTCAGGTATTCCAATGCTCCCGTGATTCACCGTAGATGTGTCTCCATACGATGAGATCATCCCCGTGCCGAACAACGAGGAGACGAAACAGAAAGTGCTTCAGCTCTATGACCAGCGCATCAACCGCTACAAGATGCGGCTGTCGGCGATGTACCCCGACAACGGGTGTGCTCAGACCGCCGGTTTTGGCCAGATCCGGACAACGAGCATGATGAGCATTCTTTCCTACATGGACACGCCGTCGCAACTCGAGCTGAAGAAGGTGAGTCGCTTTTTCCAGAAGATGGTGAAGATCTCCCAAACCGATGTGAGCGTCAACGCGATGGAGGGCTGGATCGACGCGATTCACTTGAGCACGTTTCTGCAGCGACTTGTGCTGGCCGGGGAGCCGAAGGAGGAGGATCTTCAGGAATTCGTGGCTCTCCTGCAGAACGACGGCTACCTACAGTTGAAAACGCTCGAGCTTTATCTCGTCGGCGAGTGTGCCCTGCTGGAGATCCTGAGCGCCATTGCCACGCGCGTGGATCGCGAATCCTCCCTGGGTCTGCTCTCCGAGGACTTCCGATTGAATCTGGTGATCCAGGAAAAGGAGTTGTCTCCGTACTTCGCGAGTCGGTTTGCGTCACTGGTCAATTCGTCTCTTTGTCGCATCCTCACGAACATCACCTTCATCTGCTCTCTCCAGGGCAGCGTTCCGCTCCTCCTCCAAGACACCCAGTTCGGTCGCTGTCCCTATCTGACCGAAGTCTATCTCAACGGCATCCCGCTGGGCCGAAGCGGCGTTATGGCTCTCTTTTCATCTCTCTGGCCCTCCGATCCGCTCGCGCCGCTCTCGCCGCACGCTGCGCCGGCGCTCTCTCGTCTCTTCCTCTCCGACACGGGCGTGGGCGACACGTGCGTGGCGAAGCTGGCGTCGGCTGTGGAGTCGGGACTTCTAACGAGTCTGGAGTACTTGGACCTGTCTCGCAACGCGATCACCGCTCACGGGATGGCGCGCGTGGTGCACTTCCTCAACGCGTACATGTGCCCCAACCTGAAGTACGTGAAGGTCAGCGAGAACCCGCGGCTGAGCGAGGGCTGCTTGGCGGCGTGGTTCCGCGGGCTGTGCGAGGGCACGGCGCCGTGTCTGAAGGTGATCGAGGTGAACGACTGTGGGTTGAACAGCGCGGACTTCGAGGCGCTGGGGGCCTTCTTCAGGAGCGAGTGGAGCGCGCACATTACGCAGCTGGATGTGGGCAATAACCGAGTTGGGGACGAGGGGGTGGTTCCCTTCCTTCGCTGCTTGCGGGGCGTGTCTGAGTTGATGTCTGGAGTGGCTGAGTTGATATCGGGATCTGAAATGGAGGTGAACTCACCCTCTGAAATGGAGGTGTATTCACCCTCTGAAGTGGAATCGAGATCTGAAGGGGAGCCACACGCCGAGCTGGAGTCGCTCAACTTGGAGGGAACCAACCTCTCTTCGGAAGGCGTCGCAGAACTGAGTCGCTGGCTGAGCGGCAGCAAGACAAGTCGGTTGCACCGCCTCGTGCTGCGCAACAACCTGATCGGCGGACAGGACCTTCTGACACTGTTTTCAGCGCTGCAGCAGTCGTGCATTCAGTGCTTCAGTGAACTGGACTTGAGCGGGAATGGCATTCAGGACCTGGACAAGAAGAGGTGGGAGGCAGCCACGAGAACGCCGAGTCATGTCTTGCAGGTCAAGCACTTCTCGCTCGCTCGCAACCCCTACAACAATGATGATTTCGCGATCGTGGTGGGATGGCTCAGCAAGCACACGGACGTTCACTCGCTGACGCAGATCGACTTCGAGGACAACTGCATCACCACCAAGGGCGTCGCCGCGTTTTTGGACATTTTCCCCACCGAGGTGGAAGGGCGGCTGGACTCCTTCACCATCTTCTCGACGAGCATCCGGACGATCGGCGCGACGCTCCACAAGTGGCTGCGGTCGCCCTCGGCGGCTCATCTTCGGACGCTTCAGCTGGTGAACTGCAACCTGTGCAAGAACGACCTCGCGTACCTGGTGCACGCGTTTAAGACGTCGCACTTTTGTCAGGGCATCCAGTATCTGCGACTGAGCGGCAACCACGATGTGGACGACGTGTTCGTGAGGGACTTCATCGACGTCTACGAGGCGGGCTATCTGTCGCATCTGGAGAAGCTGGACCTGTCGTACACCGCCATTTCCAAGAAGGGCGCGTACGCGTTCCTGTCCTTTTTCCAGCGTGCTTCGGAGTACTCGCTCGCACTGCTGAACATCTGCTACACGAGCATCCCTCGGAAGCGAGAACAGCAGATCCTGAGGGAGTTCCGTAGAGTGTTCAAGGGAGGGTGTGTAATATAACTAGTTAGTTGTTACGTCATTTCCGTTGTTTGTTGCTCATGTCTTCCATGCCGTAAGCAATCGGGCACGACCCAATTCTTATCTCGCGAAAGATAACGCGCAGTGTCTTGCGTATTTCTATAGTTGGACATGTGGAGGAGAAAGAAGCCGACAGACAAGGACGTAAAGAGTAAATCCGAGGAGCAAGGGAACAAGATGGACGAAGTGTGCGCGAATTGTATCCGCCTGATGCAGGAAAACAGCCAGCTGAAGGAACAAATCGCGGTGCTGAAGGGTGAAGGCAAAAGGAAGCAGTATACGATCGCTCCCACTCTTTACACCTTCTACAAGAACAACGTACAAAAGAATCGCATCTCAAGGTGACTCAGTGTCGGATAGTGTAACGTGCAGAGCTGCCAGTCAAATCACACAGGGCATTCTGGATGTCGAGGATGAGGAGGACAAGGAAGAATACAACGAGGAGATCATCAAGCAGTGCAACGAGCCGATGCCCAATCCCTATTTCGCTTCCGACGATTTCCTCGAGGCGTTCGAGAATCAGTGCAATCAGATTAGTTGCTTCCCTTTTCACCCGCTGATGGAGTAGAACACATTTTCAGCTCCGAGCCCCGAATTCTGAAACTCAAGTCGCCCGTCTACGTGTTCGGCGACTTCCATGGAAACATGGCGGACCTCATCGCCTTTTCCAAACTGTTATGGCCTCTCGGAATGCACCTGACTCCGGGAAGCTTCCTGTTCCTCGGCGACTACGTTGATCGCGGGCAGTACTCCATCGAGGTGCTGTCCTACCTGTTCGCTCAAAAGATCATGCTCCCCGACAAGGTGTTCATGCTGCGTGGCAACCACGAGCTCCGTGCGGTGAACATATCCTTGCATCCTCGCTTCGGCGATTCCTTCACGCCACGGCTGGGAGTCCTTCTACGGCAATCGCTGCTTCCTCGGCCAGTTGAAGACGCGCTACGGAGTGAACGAGGGCAAGAACATCTGGGCAATGGCGAATTCCGTCTTCGACTACCTGCCCTTCGCCGCCACCATCGACGACGTGATCTTCTGCGTCCACGGCGGCATTCCGCGCCCGCTGTCGCCGGATGAGTCCGCGTTGGACAGCATCAACATGATCCCGTGTCCGACCGCCGTGCGCGTGACGACCACGGACGAGCGCTCCAAGCAGATCAAGCAGCTGTCGAACGACCTGCTGTGGTCCGATCCCGCGCAGCACGAGCAGGAAAAGAGGTTGGACAAGAGCGGATTCGGCGAGGGCGAGCGCGGTCCTGGCGCGATTTGCTACGGCGACAAGGCGATTCAGAACTTCTTGGACACGACCGGCATGACACACATTGTTCGTGCGCACGAGCCCACGCAGAAGGGGATCAACATCAGCAAGGGAGGCAAGGTGATTACCATTTTCAGCACGTCGCGAGTGAGGTCAGAACGGGAGAGTGATGATTAGGACCACGGATGCCAGGACGCGTTCTGCGGCTGCATCCTCGTGGACACGGCGGTATTGTATTTCTTGTGGTCGTGAAACGTAGAACATCATCGCCATTAACCATCCTGACGCGACGCGTCCCGAGATGCAGGAGTGCGACAGCGATTCTGACAACAGCATCACCGTGGACGACATTGAAGACATGGAGAGCGAATAGCGACGTGTTTGTTACAAACAGGGACTCTATGTTACATTCGCGAAATGGTCTTGAGCTGTCTCTTCAACCGGTAGATCGCCTGGCGCAGCTGTTCGTTCTCCAGCTCCAGCTCCTCGAGACGCTGCTCCTGTTGGCGATCGATGGCGCGCAGTTCTTCTTCCGTCTTCCCCTCCAAGTCGAGCGTCGACTCGTCCCCCACTTCCTTCATCTGCTGAACGAGATAGTCGTGATTCTTCCTCGAAAAGCCGGATTGCGTCGAATCATACGCGTTCTACTCTTAACGACAACAAATGCCACTACAAATAGCATGGATGGAGTCTGCGGCGCGTACAATCGCTTCTCCTTCTGCTTCTTCAGCTGCTGCCTTCGAAAGTACTGCTTCCTCTTCAACTTCCGCTTCTTCAACACATCAGCCGCCGTCTCCACCTTCGGAATCTCGGGCTTCGCTTCCAAATCCTCCGATTTTGCGAAGGACTCCGGCGGGAGAATCGGCATATCTCCGCGAAGGAGACAATCCGCGATTTCCTTTTCCATTTGGGATTTGAATGGAGTGTGGAATTCCGGAACGGAGGGCGATTTCGGTTGTCACTTGATTCTGGGTGAAAAGGACGGCATTGAGAAGGGCTCAGGATTCAATGACGATGGGCGGGATGGGAGGAGGAGGAACGGGATCATGTCACCTAAACAGCAGCAATCGCTCAGCGCGTTAGACTCCTTAGATAAATGCAATCTTAACGTTCATTACACGCAACACTCCATCTGAGCGTACCATTCCAGTTCCGCCGTGGGAGTGTGGGCCCACGAATTCGACTCTTCCCTGTCTGAAACCAAAATGTTCTCTGTTTGTCGCTTTGGAGCTGTCTCGACTCTGCGAACAGCGCTCGGAATCCGCAGTTTTGGTAAAGCTGTCACGCAGAGAGAGATTTATGACACGCTGAAGCAGCAGCACTCGATTCTCACGATTCCTGCGTTCAAAAGAGAATCGCAAGGCACAAACTACAGCTACTTCCTGCGGAAGAACGGGGCGATTCCCGGTGTGCTTTATGGCGATGATGGCGAGGGCCATAAGGAGCGCGTGCTGATTGCCGTTCCGGAGAGCGAGATCGACCGTTTCAGAACGCGTCTCAATTTGAGTCTGGAGTGCACGCTGTTTTACCTCGATGTTGACGGCGAGAAGTCTCTGGTGTTCCCGCGCGACTTGTCCTGCCATCCCCGTGAGCGATGTCGTTGCAAGTGACGTGTAGTGACCGAGAAGGCGGAGAATCTCAACTTCATCCGCTTCAACAAGAAGAAGGGAACCCTGGTGCAGATCCCCATCCGCTACTACAACAAGGAGAAGAACAAGGAGATCAAAATGGGTGGCTTCCTCTCCACGGCCACGCGCTTCCTGGACGTGCGTGTAATGGGAGACGCGACGTACGTGCCTCCCTTCGTGAACTGTAATATTGAAAAACTCACACACAAGCGGGCATTCGGCGTCGATGATCTGGACTTCGACCGCAAGCTTTTCAAGCCCCACCCGAAGATGTACTCGCGCGTGTTCGCTTCGATTTCGGGAAAGGTGAAGGACGACGGCACGGGACAGGCGGAAGCCGCGGCAGCGACCTCTCAGACTGCCTAATACTCTTTGTCATTTACCGTGTCTTTGTTGCACAAACAGACGACATTAGCTTTTCCTTCGTTTTCTTGGCGTATTGCCGCGCGAGCACGGAATACAGAATCGCGCCTATTCCAGCACAAATTACTAAAACACGCAAAAATAGAGAGTCTACGCATCACGAATCATCCATCCACCCACATGTCATCCGAGATGCTCTGTACAACACTACACTCGTCGCCGTCTGCAGCACCAACTCCCCCTCCTCGTTCCGCTCGTCCTTGCTTTCCTGCATCGGGTACACCAACGCCTCCGTCAGCGGAATGCGGCTCATCACCCTTCCCTCCTTCGAGTACATCACCACCGAACTCGACGTGGCGACGCAAATCAGCCCCTTCAATCCGAACAGCAGGGGAATGCTTCCCGTTCTCTCATCGAACTCGGACCAGACCGCGTCCGTTTTCTTCGACCACCGCCTCACGCCCTTCACGCTCACATGCGTCAGCACGCCCTCGCTCGTCAGCGTCACGATGCCCTCCGCCACCTCCTTCTTCTCGTCCATCAACACCAGTGGGGGCAGCACAAGGATTTCATCGTCCTCGCTCCTTCCCCTTCGACTCCCGCATATGTCCGTGGACGACAGCACGTGCTTGTTGGAGAGAATCTGCAGCAAACACGGCGAGTACGACGCCAGCTCGTTGTTGGAGCCCGTGAACGGCTGCGGCGCCACCTAGGAGTGAAAACCCGAACAGGGAGTGACGAAGATGTTCAACAAGTCGTTCATGTGATGCGACGACACGACATATCTACGAATAACCGCGGTTCTGGACACGTACACTTTGTTGGGAGATAACGGAATGTCCGCGATGAACGCTACAACTCACACCCCGTCGCTTGCGCTACCCCCCGTTTTCCGATCCACGACGTAGAGTCCCTGCTTGGCGTGGATCACCACCACGTTCTCCGGACTCTTCTCCGTCTTCACCTCGTGGTTGAGCGTGTGCTGGCTGTGAATGCGCCTCGTCAGCGTCTCGATCAGGCCCAGCGGCAGCAGCGAGCGCAGAGGACTGTCTGCGGGTGAGTCGGAGCGGCGAGAACGACCCATGTAGGTGGCGCGAGGGTGGTACGCGTTGTGTTGGTATGAGTGGAGGGAAATGGAGGTGTCGTGGTAGGAGTGGAAGGCGTGGGGGAAGAACGACAGAATGCTCTGTGCGTAGTCGCTGCTGTCGGAGTGGTGGTTTAGACGGTCCTGCTGGTTCAGAATCGGTCTGCACGTCAATGCATGCAATTGCGCTCACTGTTGCTGGGGAAGGAACAACGAGTGCTTGATGTGTTGGGGAATCGTGGTGTGCCACAAAATGTCACCATTTTCGGAATTCAGCTTGAGGACCTGCACATCGTTGATGGACAGGATTCTGTCCAGAATCGTCTCGATGTCAGTCACTCGCTCATGTCCTACCTTGTACTTCTCGATAATGTAGAATTGAGGATGCGACTGGAATCGGCTGAGATCCACTTCCCTACACTGGATACACTTCTGTATGGCTACTGTCCGATGCTGATGTGGTTGCTCTTCAAAACCGCCACTTCGTCGCTTGTGAGTCGCTCCTTCACTACGCGATTAGGCGGATGCACAACCACTCACGCGCTTTCATGATCGACGCATGGTGGAGCGAGTAGCTGATCGACACGTACAGAGAGTGGTGGGAAAAGAAGAGGGCGCTGTTGGTAATCACGAGATTGCTCATGTTGATGAGATTCGTCTCGTAGATCGACACCTTCCACAGAAGACGAAGGAACTCGTCGTAGCAGGAGAGAATGCCGTTGTTCGTCAGAATCGCGATCACGCCCATCTTCTGGGAACCCTGCTCGATGCGATATGCTTTCATACAGATGACGTTTTGAACTGGAGATCATTCACGCACGTCAATCCTACTGCTGCGGAGTTGTGCATTGGCGAGCAACGACACATCCTTGTATGCGCTCTCGGATGACACTGAATAGGAGTCGAAGTTCTCCTTTGAGAAGGAATAGATTCGCAGGTGGTTTGTGGGAGTCACGATAATGAGCTCGTCGATTCCATCCCCGTTCTATTCAATCACGACTCCAAAGATAGCTGAACGAGATCGAACAATACGGAGGGAGGGGGAAGCTGATTCTGTCTCTGCTTCCGCAGCCCGTCGAAATCGTCGTTGATTGTGATTCTGTGCACCTCTCTGTACTCAACGCTGTGACTGCTCTGCAGCGTCATCCACGATTCCGAATACTCACTGACAAGAAGTAGAACAGCAGGAACGAGGACAAGAACAGAATACCTGTACTTCGCTGATTCATCTTATAGGCGCAGAGAGAACAGGCGGGAATCCAACTGAAGAGTCGTTGAATCGCATTGGAATGGGAGGGAGGGAGGAGCGCGTTAAACGAGGGATAAGCCTTCATGAGGGATATAGAAGGGGGTCATCACACCTTTCTTCCGTCCGTCACTGCATTTGGGTTCAGCATCATCCATCAACGTTTATGGGAGTACTCATTGGTCAATTCGTTGCCAGGGGGCAAACACATCTTCTTAAGCTGATCCGCTTAATCCATCCCCTCGTAAGAAAACCTGGAAACAGAACCATGGAGTTGAAACGCATCAACCGCAACCTGTCCTTCTTTGGTTTGTGCCAACGCCGTGTTCTAACCCTCTAGATATATTCCCTCCCTATGTACAAAAGGCGAACAACATTGGTATCTCGGGCAAAGTGTTCTTGGACAACATGCCCAGCGGTTGCAAGGCCATCGGAACGCACGCGGGGGCTTTTCACTCGGACGAGGCGCTCGCTGTTTCCATGCTGCGCACGCTTCCAGAGTATCAGGATCACGGTTCTTCTTGAAGTGGCGTGTTATGCGTAGTCGTGGTTCGAACGCGCAACAACGACTTGCTCAACCAGTGCGATATTGTCGTAGACGTGGGTGGCATCTACGATCCGGAGAAGTGGTGCAGTTTATCGCGTTTCATGACGTAGAAAGCGCTTCGATCACCACCAGAAGGAGTTCTTCGAGACCTTTGACGACAAGCACACAACAAAGCTCAGCTCGGCTGGTTTGGTGTCCCTTCTTCGCTCCTTCTTCACCCCTAGATATAAGCACTTCGGAAAGAGCATCATCAGCGCGCTGAGCTCAAAGGCGCTGTCCGAGGAGGAGCTGAGCATTCTGCACGAGCGCATGTACGATAACTTTGTGGAGGAAATCGACGGAGTGGACAACGGAATCGATCCCTACAGCGGGGAGGCCAACTACGCGGTAACGACGACGATTTCCAAGAGAGTGAAGCGTCTTCTCATTTCGTGGAACGAAGAGCATTCTGTGCGTTAGTGTGATGCGACGAATGATGTGTAGGATGAACTGGAGCAGGAACGCTTCCGTTTGGCAATGGGGCTAATGCTCGGTGAATTCGCAGAACGACTGCACGGACAGATTTCAATCGTCCTTCCCGCTCGCGGACTCGTCGAAAAGGCTCTCGACGAGGCGAGTTCTGTCCATCCTTCGCAATCGATCATCCTGATGGAGCAGGGCTGTCCCTTTATGGAGCACTTGGTGGAGCTGGAGAAGGAGCGAGGAATTGAGGGGAGAACGCTGTTTGCGGTCATTCACGGTGATGACGGAAACTGGCGAGTCCGGGGCATCAACACGCAACCGGGATCCTTTGCGCTACGAAAGCAGCTGCTGCCGAAGTGTTTGGGACTCCGTGATGAGGAGTTGAGCAAGGCCTGTGGCATCCCTGACTGCGTGTTTGTGCACAGCAGCGGATTCCTGGGCATTAACAAAACGAGAGAGGGCGCCTTGAAGATGGCAATTGACTCGCTTGAATTGTCTGTTTGTTGGAGTGATGTTGCTTCTTAGGGGAGGAGTAAGTGATGTTATCTCTTGGAAATGAGTGGTTTCGCTCCCACTGACCACTTCTCTTCCAATCCCCTTACTTGGATGGCTATACGAGTTTTAAAGCGCTCACTTGAACATACAACGATAAATGAACAAACACATTGCAATTAAATCAACACTTCTAGCCTCGAACCCTCACGCAGAGATTCTTCACTATTCTCTTCATATCCTATTTCACCTGACGTAGGAGTGCACTAGGAAGAGCTATGGACTCCGTGCTAGGCACATCTACCCTCAATTCACTCAGCCATCCTCACTCTCTATCTTTGCTTCACGGACATACCTCATGTTCGATTCTTCTGACCGGAACTCCTTCAGACGAGGCAGATCTACCTCTCACCCCACTCCATTACCATCACTCATCATACACACACTGCAATGCTCATCAATATCCGCTCCCTCCACCGCGTGCTTCCCAAACACGCACTTCTCTAGCGCAGGCAGGTCTATCTCAACACATCAACGCACACGCTACCTGACAAGACGATGTGATGCGGTCGCAGGAAGCTGAACGCTCCCACCTCCACCTCACGAAGCGATGGGAGGTCTACGCATCACATCCCACGCACTCCGTCACTCTCCAGCACGAAATCCGCCTTCTGGAAGTTGTAGGACCACTTGCTCGCCTCGCCCATCCGAATACTCTCCAGTCTGGGGAGATCTGATGATTACCCACACGATCTGTCAACACTCCTCAAGTCGCACTTCACATAGTCGCAGAAGGAGCACGCGCCGATGTTCAGGGAGAGCAGCGAGGAGCAGTCCGTCACGCTCAAGCACGAGTCCTTCTCGTTGCCCTTCATGCAGTTCATCCCGATGTCCACGAACTGCAGACTCTCCAGCCCGCGCACCAGCAAGGTGGTCGCGTGGTACAGACTGCAGTCGCCCACGCGAAACGACTTCAGACTGTGGAAGCGACTCAGGTCCACCACGCCAGCGTTCTCCTCGTTGCACGTGCTCGGCTCCACGACAATCTCCATCGCGTTGTCGGGAAGCGAGCAGAGCTGCTCCACCGACGTCACCGTGTGGCGACGGGTGATGAAGGGCTTAAACGGATGGTAGTCCTTCAGCGCGCCCGCGTCTAGGCGTGAGGGAAGGAGAGAGAAGACACTGTTCACCGTGACGACGCGAGGCGTCTCGAAGGCGTTGGGAAGAGTGAGCTTGGTGAGCGAGGGAATGGCTACGCGTCAGCACAACGAGAGGATCGAACTGATGAACTCAGCCTCGCTCACGTAGCGCAACGCGTCCTTCTCACACAAGAAGGCGGTCAACTGGGTCAGGTCTAGAAGTGACACAGCGAAGCCACCGCCACTCTTCATTCTCAGCACGCCCTTCTCTCCCTCCACGCCTCTGAACGCCGTATCGCCCCACCGCAGTTCTCGCAGACTGGTCAGATCCTCGAGCACCGTGTTGCAACAGCAGCTGAAGGATCCCGCGCCGATCGACACCGTGCTCAGAGAAGGCAAGTCTAGGCATCACGCGTTCCCTTAACGCCAACTCGACAGGCGGAACTCGCCCCAGTCGGCAAACGCCAGACGACCCAGGACGATGGACTTGAGTTTGGGACAGTTGGCAATGACGAAGGAGACGGCTCTCGCCTTGTCCGGTGTGCGCGTGAACGAGGTGAAGCACCTCTCGCCCACCTCGACCGTCTCCAGCTCCTTCAGTCCGTCGATGTGGAAGGTGGTCACATGTTTGAACGAGGAAGCTCCGATGCGGAGGGTTCGGAGCTGGGAGTAGGAGGACAGGTCCCAGCTGACGATGGAAGCGGCGTTGCATATGTTGGGCTCCACCACGATGGAGCGGACGTCTGTGCGAGGGATGGAGAAGTCCTTATCGTTCTGGATGTGGAGTGCTTCGGTGTGTACGGCTTGTTGGGGAGAGGCGTCGCTTTTCACTGGAGTCGCTCCATTCCCCGTCAGCGACGCCCGACTGCTCGATCCTGACGAGCGATTCTCTGTCCTAATTTGGTCTGGGGCGCTCTCCACGGGTGATTGCTGCGCATCATCAATCCGCTCCACTCCTACCACCTTCCCTCCTCTCCTCTCCTCTTGTACGCAATCGGAAGCAGTGCTCATGCGAGTGTTTGGTTTATAATGGCTGTCTATGATATGGAGCGAAACGCCCGTTTCATGTCTCCTTATCTAACAGCGGAATTCCGTTTATTTTTGGTTTCGCCAGTATTGTTTTGTGCGTAGAGCACGTACCGTTCTGAAGGCAGGATGAATGACTACACTTTCATCGTAACTGAATCTGGCCAGAGGGAATTTGAATGGGGCACAGCCTCTTGCGGAAGGGGATACGTGACATACCCGTCGCATCAGGGGTATACGCTCCACACCAGCTGGTACAAGAACTGCAAAGAAGGCTTCGCGTTCCTCGTGAATGACAAGGACAACATCGTGCTGGAATGCTCCTTCCACGTGAACGTTCTTTCCGGCCCCTTCACCGTCCGAACTCCGGAGGGAGTCATTTCGCAGCACGGGTGCTTCGTGGACGGCAGACGAGAGGGCTTGTTCCGATTCTATGATTCCGAAGGGAGGGTCGCGTCCCTCACGCGCTTTGACGGAAATCAGCCCATCTCAGTGCTAGCGCCCCTGGCATCGCAGAAGGGGTATTGGAAGGAGGAGAACAGTCTGACCAACACGGTTCGTTGTGTTTGCCGATTCACTCCCGATTACGCTTCGTATGACGGAGTTTGCTATATGTTCGAAAACGGCGAGGTGAAGCGAGGCGAGTTGTACGAGAATGGAGCGATGAATCACGTGGCAGTGGAATTGGATGGGCAGTTCCGAACCGAATACGACAAGAATGGCAACAAGTGCTTTATCGGAAAGTACACGAACTCGATGGACTGCCTGTACGAGAAGAACGACTATGGGTGCGTGCTGGAGGACGGAAAGGTGAAAGAGGTGGGTATCTATCAGAACGGAGAGAAGAAGCGGTTGTGGAAGCGAATGGAGAAGGGTCAGATGACGGAGTTCGACGAGAATGGAGTTGTTGTGTACCAGGGAGGGTACACGGACGATCCCCTCACCTTCTGTCCTCGCTCTGGGCAGGGCGTCGTGTACAAGAACGGTGTCGTGAGCACGGTGGAGGAGTACAAGAACGGACACGGCAGAATCATGAAGGTCTTCGAGAATGGGCTGATGAAGGAGTACGGTAAGGACGGGAGACTGAGCTACTGGGGCGAGTACAAGAACGACCCGGCGAGCTGGTTCCCGCCTGCAGGAAAAGGAGCAGTGTACGACAGCGGGAGCATTCAGTACATTGGCGTGCTCAACGACAACGACGAGGTGGTGACGCTCCAGGACTTCAGGGACGGCGTGATGCGTGAGTACGATGGCAGCGGCAACGTGGTGTACGAGGGAGACTACGAGATGAACGACAACGTGGCGTGTCGCTCGGGAACAGGAACGGAGTACAGGCCGGGCTGCGTGGTCGTGGCGGTGTATCGCGACGGAGAGATGGTGGAGTCGCTGTCGAAGAGAAAGCTGGGACGGGACGACACGTACGATCCGGCGCGGTACGACAAGGGCTTCAGCGTGCTGAATCTGGGACTGAGCGTGGTGTCCTGCTTCGCCATCGCGCTGCTGTATTATCTGAAGTCGGCATTCACGCCGTACGTGATGTTGGTGTACTTCCTCTGCGAAGCTGTCTTCATGGTGCGCCAGTACTTCGACATGACCACGTCCTTCGCCTTCTACACGAACGCCACGTGCTCGCTGCTCTGCTCCTCCGTCTTCTTCTGCCTGGCATTCATGAGGATCACGTCGCCACGCTACAGCACGATGGCGACTCTCTTCTTCGGCGGACTCGTGTGCGACTACGGGTACTTCGTGAGTGAAAGAGAGGTGAAGAAGGAGAAGGGCATCGCCATTCACTTCGCATACAACGTGATTGTCTTCGTCCTGTGGCTTGTGCTCTTCTTCACAGCCCCCCAGTCCCTCAGCCTCTTCTTGTACTCCCTCCTCATTCTCTGGTTCTGCTCCTCCGTCTTCCTCATCGTCTATCACGCGGCGAGCGAGAACCACGCGCACGACGCGAGGGTGATCGTCCTCGTGTACGTCTGTCTCCTCATCGTAACCTTCCTGTTCGGCTCGATGGACAACAACTACCTGGGCTACGCCACGCTCGTCATGGTGATGCTCGTGATATACATCCTTGTGTGTACCGCCAGCGTTCCCAAGGCGAGTGGAGAGTACAGTTGCGTGTACGCCTGGCTCTTTGTCATCGGACTGGCCCTCTGTATTGGGTGGGGCGTGTCTGTCTTCCTCTTTCCCGATTACTCGTTTTCGACGGTTCTCCTTGTCGAGTGGATCGTCACCCTCGTCGCCTCCGTCGGCCTATTCTTATTCCTCGAGAAGGATGTGAAGCGCGAGGTCATGCTGGTCGTCATCGCCATCTCGATTGTGTGCATCACGGCGATCGCCTTGGTGAAGAACATGACTGTGGTGTCGTGGGTCGCGTACGCGATCATCGCGTTGTTCACGATCATCGCAGGAATCAATCTCTTCGGTAAATACGCGGACGATGACGAACAAGGCTGTGTGAACGCATCCTTCATATTGAGTCTGCTTAGCTATCTTGTGTGGGTGGCTGTGTTGGCGGCCGTGAAGGAGCGTGGTATGGCGTGCTACCTGCCGTTCATTCTGTGGGTTACGTTCACGATCCTTTTCATCATCATCACTGTGTGTAGCGACGATGACGTCAATGCCCTGTTCAACCTCAATACGATGCACGCGTACATGGTAGTGAGTATGTGCGTGCATTTCGCGTTCAATGAAAACATCTTATTCTTCATTGTCTCCGCTGTCTTCATTCTCTATTTGATTATTCTCTCATATGTGAATAAACGACGCTACGCGAGCTATTTCTATCACAAGAGTACGCGCATCTGCACCTTCGTTTTGTACATCCTTGCTGTTGCTGCGTTTGGCTTCTTCCTGTATCAGGGTCTTCAGACGGATGATTATGCGTTACCCGCATTTGTGTGTTGCGTTGTCGTATACTTGGGAGTCTACACGATGGTAGCGAATTGCAAAGCCAACACGGATGATATGTTCTCCAAGTGGACCTGGGGAGTCACTGTCACTTCAATGGCAATCATAGTGGGCGGCATCATCATATATTTCTTGGTGGCTACTAACATCTGGATATATGTCGTGGTAGTAATTTGTGTCTGTTGTTGTTGTGTTTTAATTGGTGAGGGTGCCGGTGATGATAAAAATAAGTAACATCTATGTTTATTCTACACACTCCTCTTTCCATACCAACACTAAGCGAGAGAAATCTATTTGCCTTCCTCCTTAACAAACAGACTGACAAAAATCGGGACTATTACCTCTCGGTTTCATTTCGTACTTTTCAGGAACCCAAAACGGAATGGCAGACGATCATTCCGATGTTGCAATCGACATGGAGCCAGAAGAGCAGAGGGAGGCGGTAACTGAGAGTGACTCGTTGAAACGTCTCTTCTCCAACGTCTCCGTCATGCACACAGTCGTCTCCTATCTGGACGTATCGCAAACGGTCTGTATCTGACATCGTAGTTCCACGATTTGAATTCCCTCTTGTCGTGCAGTAGGGACATCAACCAGACGTGCAAATTGTCGATTGATTGGAAGTCGCGAGCAAATGACTTGTTCTTCCCGTATGGTACGACGATGTGCTCTCTTTCACTCCGTAGCAAGAAGAAGGGATACGAGTGATGATGGAGAATTGAATGCATTTGGAAAGGAGTTGCGGCCTCAAACGCGGAGTGAAGTGTAGAATGAAAAGGTATTGGGAGGATCGCAAGCGGGCGGAAGCGCTTACTCGCGTGTTGGAACGATACAGACCGTTATTTGTACGCCCACATGAACGGCATTCCGTGTAGAGTCGCATGAAATGGCTTTCAAAAGTGCTTCTGTGCGCATTCTTCCTGTTCTTCGTGCTGACGTTCGTGTTTCTGTTCGTCTTCTCGCTAGTGTCGGCCAGTTGGTTGTCGTTGCGAGTCTGCGCTTTCCTTTATCGTTATGCGTAGTACCGGAGTGCGAACAAACTGAATCTTCTCTTCCTTGTGCTCCATCTCGCATCCATCCTCATTCTTCTCATTCTCAACTGTGTTGTGTCCCTGATCGATAGTCCTGCACTGTAAGTGTCTCCCTCTTATCACAAGCGTAGGGATCTCTTCTTCTACCACATCCGCTGCTGTCTGTTCATTCCGGAAATGTGCCATCGCTGTCCCGAGATCCACTCCCTTTTCTTTTTCGCATTCACTCTCTACGCTCTGGGCTGGTCCTTCTGGTATCTCTCCACGCGCGGCCTCATCCTTCCCTCCAGCGTGCACCTCGTCCTGTTCGCTCTCCACATCGCGTTTTTGTCCTACACGAGTGACGTGAGCTACCGCGTGCGCAAGCAGAAAACAAACGCGAAATCGGTCGCAGAGCGTCGGCGCGCGCGACTCGCCAACGAGGCGATCAAGGATGTAACCACTGCTCTAACGCTGCTCTCGCTGCTGTGCGCCCCGTTCCACTTCGAGTGCTTCTTCTTCTACGACAGTCCCGGCTTCCTCCAGTTCTATATCCACCTGGCGGTGTGTCGTACGGTCGGGTGAGGGTTGTCAGAAATAGTCGGTCTTTTGTACATGGGCTACAGTTGGATGAAGGACAACTGGGTGTTCGGCTGTGGGTGCGTCGGCGTGGCGCTGCTGTTCATTGTGTGGAGCGTCCTGTACGCGGCGTCCTTCAAGAACAACCGAGTCAGCACATTCAACGCGATGATTCCCTTCTTCTTGTTTGAGGTACGGTTGAATTGTGGGGGTCCCCCGTAGGTGGTGTTGGTGGTGGGTTCGGTGGCGCTGTCGATCTTCTTTTACGTCACGTTTGCAGAGAGGATCAACAAGAAACGGTTCATTCACTATATTCAACTCATCGCGAATCAGGTGAAGGAGGAGGAGTTGATGTGGTTTGTGAAGCGTCGTCAGGAGGAGAGCATTTATGCCAACGAGGATGCGTCGGTTCTGTTTTCTCTTGCTCTGGGCGACGTGCTGCACAATCGGGCTCACCACCATGCCCACCCGGATTTGGATTCCGATTCGAGTTCTTCGAGTTCCGATTCAGATTCGAGTTCCAATTCAAGTTCTTCGGACTCTGATTCGGACTCTGATTCGGAAGCAAACTCAAACGCCAACTCAAGCGCGCACTCAGACGAAGAGAACGAGTTCATGAATGCACAGGAGCGAGATGTGGTGAGACAGTTGGTCGCTCAGATGCGTATGATGCAAGAAGAGGACCTGGACCCGGAGGAGCTGGTGGAGCAGTTGGAGCAGCTCCAACTGCAGTCCATGATTCTGAATTCGCTGATGGAGGAGAGACAGCGGCAGAGAAACAACGCGAACGACGTGGTTATCGAGGAAGTGGAGTCGGACGACTCGGCGCCTTCCATCAATTCTGTAGATTGGACTGTTTTCCACAAACACAACAATCAGTCAAGTAGTTTACAAAGAGATCGCGCGTGCTCTCGTCCTTACACGAAAAGACAAGAGGCGCGGGCTTCCCCAACACGCTCACCAGCAGACAGTTCTCCACGCCCGCCGTCCACTCGCAGTCGTCCTCAAAGCCGTAGCTCGCTAAATCACGCAAGGAGAGGTTGGGGTTCACCGACGCCACTCCGTCCTTGCAGAAGAGGGGATACCCCTTCATTCGGTCCACGTCCTCCTCGCAGTTCCACCGACGAACAATCCCGTCATACCCGAGACCAATGAAATGCTTCTTCCAAATCGACGTCTCGCCGTCCGCGATCATCACGTCCATCAGGTGCTCGCAGTAGCCGCGGTTCAGCTTGTGCTGGACGCCGTCGACGGTGGTGGTGAACTGCGGCGCGGGACAGAGCAGGTCGTGCACCTGGTCGTCGTCGGGGAAGCTGTTGAGGAAGTTCAACACGGAGAAGACGTACGGGACGAGGTTCACCTTCTTCTACGACTGAGGGGCGGAACGCACGGCTACGGGAAAGAGCACACAACACCCGAAGGCGAAGAGGAGTAACTTGAAGGGAATCACCATGGAGAACACGGCGCCGACGATGCACAGCACGAGGAGGAAGCGCGTCTTCTCCGGGTGCGTCCACAGCGCGAGGTGGTAGATCTTCTCCGTGACGCTGAAGCCGAGGTTAGCGGCGAACAGGACCAGCGTGGCGCCCGACAGTGTGTTCTTCATCTGGTTGACGGGTGTATTCACCAACTCGATGATCGTCGACGTGACTTGCTACGTGTGACGCAACGCACACACACGGACGTAGTAACTGCTGTTCAGCGCCGCCTCGTTGGTCTGGATCGTCTTGGCGATCAGGTGCTTCTTGCGCAGCACGAAGGTCGTGACGAGCAGAAGGATGATCCCCACGAGCAGGTACAGGTGCAGGTAGTCGAACGAGAACAGGTACACGCCCACGAAGTAGCCGAGCGCGATCGCCAGCGACAGCGGAGGAAACTCCCACGAGACGCCGAACTTAATCAATTCCGCCGCGTCCACGTAGATCTTCGCGATCTGCCACGCACGCACCCACAGCGCCGACGCGACGGCGGGCGTCATGTCCGGCACGGGGGGCAGCGGCGGCTGCTGCTTGGACAGCAGGTTCTGCGGCTCCTCCTTGTAGTGCACGGCGAACGACAGCGACCCGACGGTGGTGAGCGAGGTCGAGCCCTTGTGCAGCAGGTCGTACGTCTTGATGGTGAGCGTGCGCTGCGCGCGGTTCACCGCCAGCGGGTTGTAGATGGGCGCTTGCGTCATCTCGATCTCGCTCTGCTCGTACTCGATCTCTTGCAGGGACAGCCGCACGAAGCCCACGGTCTGCAGCGACACGCGGTCCTTCACCGTGATGCGCAGCACTGCTGCGGGGTCGAAGATGTACCAGGAGAACTGGAACTCCTCGGAGTTGATGTCAATCACGGGCGCGAACGGAATGCCGGGCGACGACTGGTCAATTTGCTAGAGTGGAGAGAGGCAGCGAGACGTACGTCGCAGGACAGCTGGAGGAAGAGCGTCTTGTGCTTGTTGCGAATGGTGAACAGCGTAATCTGGTTCATGTACACAGTACTACACCTCAGCGCCTCGCGCGACGTCTACAGACAGCCAATGGGCTGGTCGTACAGGTTCAGTCGGTTCTTCTTGATGGAGCGCAGGAACTTGTCGCTCAGCGGCTCTCCCGAGATCTCCTCCGTCTTCTTCGCCATCGGCACGCACTTGAAGATGCCCTTGGCGCGCTCTCGGCAGTTGCCGTGCACCGCCATGCCACAGACCCGGCACCGATAGATGTTGTCCACGATTCCGCTGATGAGCGACTTGCGGCACACGGGACAGTCTGCGGAGAAGGCTGCGGTGTCCAGCACCTGCTTCTCGAAGTAGTGCGTCTTCTGCGGGTTGGGCGCTACGTGTGAGAGAGAGGAGAAAAAGGAACCGAGGTCGACGTTCTTCTTCGTCTTGTCGGGACAGAGCATGAACGAGACGCGCACCTTACCCTCCGTCTTCTTGCCGTTGCGGAACACCGAGTACCAGTTGTCGTTGTACTGGTTCGGCTCGATCAGCAGCTTGCGCAGCGGCACCTGCACCACGCCCAGCGGCACCTTCTTCAGCGCCAGGAACGAGCGCTCGCACTTGATGGTGATGCGGATCAGCGGGTTCACCTTCGGCAGCGCGCCGGGGTAGTCGAACGAGAGGGAGTTGCTGTGACCCTCCCAGTCGGGGAAGCCCTCGTTCAGAGAGGTGGAGGACGTGCGGTAGCGCTCGTTCCCCCACGGGAGGAGAGTGACCTTGGCGTAGATGTTGCAGTTGGGACGGTTCTACACGTGAACGGGGAAGAGCGAGCGCACGGGAGGCATTTCCAGATCGGTGGCTTGCTGAATGATGACGGTGAGGAATCCCGGAGTGGAGAGGATGTGGTCTTCCGATCCGGAGAAGGACGAGTGGCGATGCGGAGTGACGAGCGACGGAGTCATTTGAACGTTCGAAATGTCGATTTGGCTTGCTTCATCCGCGGATCCCAGCGATTGAAAGGTAGTCGTTCTGGAAATCGTGGATGCGGAGCACTCTGAGTCCGAATCCGATATCTCTTCCTTGTACGTGCGACGATTCCGGAATGACTGGGCTGCGTCGGATTGGGCATTTGTATCATTCCCCTCCTTCTTCATAAACGTTGGTTTCACGAATTCGTCGTAAAAGTGGACAGTGCTCTCCGTAATGGAGCGATTCACGGGGAATGCGGCGAATAACTGCTCCTGGTTCACGGTCGATTCCGGCTTTCCAGTACAGGGACAGATGGAGTCGGCGGTTTCACAACACTGCTTGTGGCAGAACTTTAGGCACTGGGAGCATTGAAAAGCGGGGTTAAACACAGCTAGCAGAATAAAGAGAGGAACGACAGCACGTACACACGATTCTTTCCCCACAGAACTCACAATTCTCGAACAGGGGAATCACTGCTGGGGCGAAGCGGTGGATATTCTGCTCTGCCATTTCAAATGACCTTCCTGTGAGAAGAAAACGGATTCAATGTGGGGTGATAGAGAGAGCGCAAGGAAGGGGAGTGGTCGATGTGGGGGAAAGTGGGGGCCCACTGTGTTGATCAAGAGAGGGTTTTGTTTCGTAGTGGTGTTGTGATGTGTTCGCATAGCCGAGACCGGATTTGATTTCACTGTTGAGTGGATTCATGAGTGAATCAGTACTGAGTGATTCCGACGGTGATATCATTTGTTACTGATCAAGTATGAACGTGGTTGGCCAAGAACGAAGCCATTCCTGTCTTAGAAGCGGGAGTTTCATTCAATCGATGACAAAACCCGCACTCTTCGATTTGTTAAGCATTCGGTGGAGCAGAATTTCACTTTTAGTTTGCGATTCTGCTTCATTATGGATCGTTTGAACGGGGATGAGTCTGAGAATGAGAGAAACGAGGAGTTTGCGTCGGAGCCTGAGAGTGAGACATAGAATTATTCATGAGGGCTCTATGAAGATAAGAAGGTATTTGAGAAGAGGAGGGGTAAAAAGAAATGTGAAGATAAGGGTGAAGCGTGATGACTAGGCTTCTAGTGAACGAGATACTGTGAAGAGGAAGAGAGATGGTTCGCCTGAAGATGGCTCGTTAGAAGGAGCACATCCATATGGTCGGTTAACAGACTTCACTAATCCAGCCATTTTTCCTTCCCTTTACTCATTGTATACGTATATCAAGAATGATGAAGGGTATCATGCACTTAATGGGATTAGGAGTGTTGATGACTCGGTGATTATTGAAGTTAATGAAGAAGAGATTAATGCAGTGAACATGAACGAAAGAAAGTTGATGAGAGCGGATGGAGTGGATCTGAGTGAAGTGAAACACAATGCGATTGTGGATTTGAGTGTGGATGGAGATCGTTGGGAGGGTGATGTGTTGAATGATGAGCCATGTGGCTGGGGTGTGCTATACGACAGGGACAACCAGAAAGTGTATGAGGGGTTCCGAGTAGGCGAAAGGAATGTGTGCTATGGGTGCAAGTATTATTCCGACACTGAAATGATTGAGTATGAGGGTGAATGGTGCAATGGAGTGCGATGGGGTCGAGGTGTACAGTATGACCGAAGTGGGGGTGTTGTGTATGATGGAGAATGGTTGAACGATGAATACTTGGAGAGGCGGGTTGTAATCACTTCAGAGTGTGCTGTGTTTCATAACCGTATTGAAGAACTGGTTGTGAATAATCACTGCTGCAACGAAGAAGAATGGAAAGTGCTGGATTTGGGGTTGTTGTGGTCTCTCAAATCAGTGAGAGTGGGGAGGAGTTGTTTTGAGAAGGTGGAAAAAGTGAAGCTGACTGGATTAATCGAGTTAGAGAGCGTGGAGATTGGATCTTGGAGCTTCGATACAAAGAGGCGTGACAAAGAATCGGGTTATTGTTTCTATTTGAAGAATTGTCCCAAGTTGAAGTCATTGAAGATTGGTGGTTTCTCCTTCAATGATTACTCTGTGTGTGAGATTGAGAATGTGGACGCTTTGGAGACGATTGAGATCGGTGGTTTGAATGAAATGAGTGAGAACTTCAAGTATGCTTCATTGGAGTTGAAGAGTAATCCGGACTCATAATGAGTAATGATAAGACATGCCTTCTCTCAAATCACTCATATTTGGTCAAGAAGCATTCCATGATTGTTCTCGTGTTGTGTTTGAGAGTGATTGATTGTGATATGAGTGACTGACTAGACTTGGCTGAACTGATTTCCATTCAGATGGGTGGTAATGCATTCTTGTTCGATAAGAAGGGTTCTTTAAGCACACTGATACTGCGAAGTGCTCAAATGAATGAGAATTGATTGACTAGACTTACCCAAACTCATTTCACTTGCATCTGTATCTCCGAATAGTCGCTCATACAACAGTCCTCGTCACATCGTTCTCGAGAGTGATTCTTGTCCGTTGTGGAATGAAGCGTAGACATGCCCAGTCTCATCGATGTGGTTCTTCCAAAGGCATTCGAGTGCTATTGGGACCTTCGTTGTTCAAGCAGGTGTGTGAGAGTGGAGTGATTCATAGACGTTGGAGCGTTGGCTTGCCATCCCAACCTGAAAAAGAACCCAAACGCCACTGTGTCGTCCATTGAGGAATTGGATTATCTTAGTTCCATTGTGACTCAGATTATCGTGAACACGGGCGTAAGTAATGTCAAGCTCACTGAACTGGACTTGTCTCGATTCCATCAACTGAAATTGTTGGAGATCGGAGATCACTGTTTCTGTTACGTGAAGGAAGTGAAGTTGATTGGGTTGAGCAAGTTGGAGAGCGTGGAGATTGGAAAGAACAGCTTCACGATGAAGAAGGGACGTGGTATAATCCCGGATTATGGATTCTATTTGAAGAATTGTCCCAAGTTGAAGTCATTGAAGATTGGTCACTCTTCCTTTCCACACTACTCCGTGTGTGAGATTGAGAATGTGGACGCTTTGGAAGTGATTGAGATTAGTGAATTGAGTAAAAATAGCAAGTGCTTCTTCCATGCTTCGTTGGAGTTGAAGAGTAATCCGGACTCATAATGAATGATGACTAGACATGCCTTCTCTCAAATCACTCGTCTTTGGCGATAATTCATTCCGGAATTGTTCTCGTGCTGTGTTTGAGAGTGATTCCTTCTCCCTCACTTGATTGACTAGACTTGCCTAGACTGATTTCCATTAGAATGGGTAGAAATGCATTCACTTTCGGCTATATGGATGACCCAATCAAACTGGTATTGCGAGGTGGTGAAATGAATGAGAATTGATTTACTAGACTTGCCCAAACTCACAACACTCACTACCATAAGATCAACAAATAGAAATGGTAGTTCCACACTCCGTAAGCCATGTCACATCACTCTCGAGAGTGATTCTCATCCGCTGCGTAATAATGATTAGATATCCCCAATCTCCTCATTGTATATCTTCAAGATGCATTCTGGTACAAGGATCACGTCACAATCACAGGCAGTACTCCCTTCATCCCTCTCTCACCAATAGACATCGGTGCTCTTCAACGCTTCTTCAATTCATCACCCTCGTAACAATTGTAATCACCACTGTTTGTCATCTTCATCAACCCCTTTCCCACAAGAAACACCCTCTCATCCAACAAACACACCAAAAATGAACAAAGAAACTAAGAAGCATAAGAACAACAACAATGACGATCACATAAACCGCATCATTCGCATTGGATGTGGGGTTTACAGCCGGACGCTCCCCATTCCCGTTTCCCCTGTTCTGGAAGTAGTTCCCCACGACAAGAATCACCGACAGAATGATGTTCGCAATCAAAAACAGCGGATTCATCCCGCCTATCATGATGCTGCTGTTTCCGATATTGAAGTTGGCAAAACCGGGGAAGAAGCCATTCAAACCCCCGTTGAAGAAATTGAAGAACTGGTTGGTTGCCCTGCTTTGTCGCTAGTCATTACACGAACAAGGAAGAACAACGGAGTGTTCCGATTCTTCAAAGTGAGCAGATGGACGTTTTGGAATGTTCTCCGTCTCACGAGGATCCTCCTCCTTATCTCCAGCTCCGTAAATCGGAGTGACTGTCTCCTTCGTGACATGGCACTTGCAAACCGGACAGTCGTCTCGTCCTTGTTCCAGCCACTACGACTCATCATGTACATCACTCCCGTACGATTGCGAGACACTTCCAACTACACATGAGTCCAACCCATAATCGCGCACCAAAATAAGTGACCACATGGCGTTAGCACCGGGTCAGAAGGCGTTTCCAAGCAAATGCAGCAGGAAAAAGACTTCTTCTCATTGTTGTCTCCGTCCGTTTCGGTGGCGCTCTACAGACTAACTCGATTCTATGCAGTGGGAAACGGCTGATGACATGGATGATGGAGAGGAAAAAGAGTACGGAAAAGAGCAGGGAAAATCGCCCCTTCTTCTGTCATTAGGAAACAGGTCAAACAATACTAAAACAATCACAGTCTACTTCGCCTTCTTCGGCTCCTTCTCCTTCTCCTGCGCCAAATACGCCAAGGACTTCTCGTAGAACGGAACCGGAATGCTACCAGGAATCTACACATCACGCAACGGAACTGCGCCCACCATTAAGCACATCTTCGCAATGCGGTCGGCGTCGATGTACTTGAACACGACAGGAAGAACACAGCGGATGTTCTCATGGAGCTCCTTCTCGGTGAAGGAGAGCTTCCCCACCTTCACGCTCGTCACGCACGACCAGTTGACCTGCAGCAGAGTCGAAGACAGAGCTGCGGCGATACTCCCCTTCCTCTTCTCCGCGTCGTCTCCCAGCTTCACGGGCACCGGCAGCTTCCTTGACTTCATCGACGCGTTGCCGAGGACAGAGGGGATCATCGGTACAATCGCCTCATCTGCAAGAATACGCGAGAAGCTCTTCACCAAGTCTCTTCTCTGCTCATAGCGAGCGAAGGTCTTGCGAACCTTGTCGAGTGTGACCACCTTCGTCACGCCCTCCACGGGAGACTCCTTCAACTCGTCCTTCACTTTCTCGGACTTGTCCGACACAATCAGCAACGCGGTGTCGCCATCAACCGGATTAAAGAGACTCTTCTTGAGGACAATCTTCACAGGAGTATTCTTGCGCTGCCCAGTGCTCGTGTAATCGATCTCTACACTGATGATGTTGTCCTCCTCCAGCAGCTGGTTGGTGCTCGCCTCCTTGGCTTTCTCTCCAACCAACTTCATCACACGGCAAGCATCCAGTATCTGCTCGTCACTAATCTCCAATACGTTGGTGAACGACATGGTCGAGTGCCTATTTGTTTCGCTTTTCTATGGACAGGCGTTTCTGTGAAAACGGCGTTTTGGACGCTTTCCGCCGAGAGCGACTGAGCCTTTGTCAACAAACACCGACACTTGCACTTCATCGCACACCCAATTTGCGCTCCAATTCCTATCTCTGAGTCCACCCCCCAATGACCACTTCCAGTTTCCTCTGCGACGCGTTCTTCTCCTTGTAGTCGGCAATCGTGTTCGATTTGTGAATCGAGGTCATCATTCTCTTCATCATCCCCAAGTCGGGCAGGGGAAGTCGCTCTCGAATTGGCCGTGCATCCTTATCGATGGTGGGAAGCTCGGTCGTTTGATATCTCCTCCGTTTCGGTTCTTCTCCTAGCTGTCATGATTTGCCGGTACGACTACGTCGAATGGGCGAGGATTCCCGTGAAGAACTGCTGTACTCAGAGTAGGAGTAGGAATAGGAATAGGAGTAATCCGATGCGGAATCCGACACCTCCTCTTTCCTTTTACCTTTCTGTGTCGTATATCGTCTTTCCTGACTGCGAGACCGAGAACGACGGCCTCGAGGAGGATTCCCTCTGCTAGAACGTCCGGAAGACTCTCTCATGTGTCGCAAAAGACAGGATGGAATGAAATCTCTCAGACACGAATCAATTGTGACATCATGGATACCTCGTTGCTGCTTGACTACTGTAATCCGAACAACACCGCCGTTGTGGTTATGGAGGATGACGCGCAGAATGAGCGTGGAACCCCCTCTTCATCGTGATGGATAGGAACGACCGATTGTTTGGAACTGTTTCCAAAAGCAGGATTTGAAATGCTATCGCTTCACTCCATAACGGATTTGAAGGACAAGTCGTATTTCGTTCATTTGCTAAGCAAAAGGTTGCAAAATTGGATCGACTCGCCTATTGAAAATGTCATCTTCTTTGGATCCTGCGCCGAACTCCCCTTTGCTCCTCTGTTCCGCTTCTTTAATGTCAACGCGCAGCCTCACTGTTTCCGAGTGGAACTGAACGATATAGTGGAAAAGGCGCGAGAGTGGTGCTCATTCCCGCGTCTCAAGGCACCCGAGAATCTCCCGCTGCCTCTCCGAGGATCGGATGGACCCGTAGTAGTGATTGCTCGTGGTAATATGTAGGATACGTTCACGGGAATCACGATGCGAGAACGCATCCCCGGAATCATTCACCAGATATCCACGTCGATTCCGAACATCACAGAAGAAGAGAAGACTGCCTTCGATGCATTGGCTCACACCATTGGGAGCAACGGTGAGGTGGAAGACCGCACCGATTCGTCTTCCCTGCTCGGCGAGTTCTTCCGAGTGAAGGTAGCCCGAAGCATCCACACGGGTCTGCATTGGCACAGCATCTCGTGGTGGCTGGCTGAGAACTACGAGTACTTCCTCCTCAATCAAATCCATGCCGCAACGAAGCGGTCCGACCAGCCTGACGACCTGTTCTGGTACTTGAAGACCAAGGGGCTAGAGCAGGCGATCCCCCTTTTTGAAGCAGCCGTGACACCCCTCCTCCAGCACGCACTTCAGGAAGACGCGCTCTCGCCCGCTCTGTTCCGCCAAGCCCTGTTACGCAACCTGTGGGGCAACAAAGCCGATTTGAGCATGTCTGGCGGCGTCGTGTCGCAGAAGGAGCTTCGCAGCGACGCCACCAACCTGCTCCTGGTGGACGACGTGGACGCGGTGTGGCAATACGTCGTCGATCACGCGGTGGAGCGTGTCGCCATCATGGCGGACAACACCGGATTTGAGGTATTGTGCGACTTCTTGCTGATGGCGCTCCTCCTCCACTTCCGCCCCGCCATGCATTTGTGCTACATCGTGAAGGCGGCGCCAGTGTTCGTCTCCGACGTGACGCTTGCCGACATCGAGCCCACGCTCTGCGCTCTTGCGTCCTCTTCCTGTCTTCTCTTCCTTCTCTCTCTCAGACGTAGCCCTTCAGTGGATCGCGTCCACACTCCGCGAGGCGGTGCAGCACAACCGACTCTCCTTCGTCGCCTCGTCCTTCCTCTGTACGGCCGAGCCCGCATGGAACATGCCGCTGGCCTTCGCGCGCCTGCTGAAGAGCCAGCAGCTGGTGATCAGCAAGGGCGACGCCAACTACCGCCGACTGCTGGGCGACCTGCACTGGGACTACGCCAGCGCGTTGGAGCGAGTGCTCGGGTACCTGCCGTGTCCCGTGCTGGTGATGCGGACGATGAAGAGCAACGTGAACGTGGGCATCGAGCCGCGTCTGCAGCAGCAAGCCGCGCTCTTCGACGCGAAGTGGGACTGCAGCGGGAAGGTGGGCATGATCCAGTTTTATTCTCCGTCGCCTGTTTGGAACAAACACCCCAACTATAGAAGTCATACTCTGAATCCGCTCTCTTCACCACCTTCTTGTACGCCTTCTCCAAGTCCTTCGTCAGAATCACGTAGCGGTTGCGTCGGATCGCCTGCAAGCCCGCCTCCTGGCAGATCGACGCGATGTCCGCGCAGCTGATCTTCTGCGGACGGTTCACGAACGACTCCAGGTCCACCTCGTCGCTCAGGTTCATCTTCGCTGTGCACGCCTGGAACACCAGACGCTTCTGGCGACGGTCCGGCAGCGGGAACTCCACCTTGCGGTCCAGACGCCCCGGTCGCATCAGCGCGGGGTCCAGCATCTCGGGACGGTTCGTCGCCATGATCACCTTCACGTTGGTGGTCTGGTCGAAGCCGTCCATCTGCGTCAGCAGCTCCATCAGGATACGTTGCACCTCGCGGTCGCCGCCGCCCGAGTCGTTTCGCTTGATCGCCACAGCGTCGATCTAGCCGTGAGACGCCACAACAGTGCGCACCTCATCGATGAAGATGATGCACGGCGCGTTCTCGCGCGCCTTGCTGAAGATGTCGCGAACCATACGCGGACCGTCGCCCAGCCACTTCTGCACGAACTCGCTCGCCACCACCTGGATGAAGTTGGCCGTCGTCGCGTTCGCCACGGCCTTCGCGAGCATCGTCTTGCCCGTGCCCGGAGGTCCGTACATCAGCACCTATGCATCACGCATCATCGGCATCGCGGACGCCGCGCGGAGGATCGATGCCAATTTGGGCGAAGATCTCGGGGTGCAGCAGCGGCAGCTCGACAGACTCGCGCAGCTCCTGCTTTTGGATGTCGAGACCACCGATGTCCTGGTAGGTGACGGTGGGCTTCTCTGTCATGATCTTGATGTCATTGTCCGCCTGCGGAGGAAGGATGTCGACCACGGCGCTGGACCCCGGATGAACGCACACGCTGCACCCGGGCTTGAGCAGGTCCTTGTTCAGCGTACTACAAGTGAGCGGGAAACGAGAGACGAACGCTAGCACGGGGGCGTACATGGATACGCTATCGCCCACCTGGATGATGGCGTAGTTGTCGTCTACCATCTCTATGAACTGTGCAATGTTCCTGCATCCCTTTGTGATTCGTTTTACGTCCTTCTTGTGAGAAATCCCCAGTGCACACGTACTTCTTTGGCATGGACCAGTTCCCTGCGCAGATTGATTATATCGTCCTTCAAAAAGCGAGACTACAGGGATAATCAGTCCGAAACAGGACAATACGCTCACATCGATAGAACTGATTTCTTCTTCGAGTGCCTTCACCTTGCGATAGGGGTCCGTCTCCTTCTAGCGTATCAGACCGGGGCAAATCGGGACCCACTTCGCATGCCGAAGAAACACGATTATGCATTTCCAGGAGCGAGGCAATTGCAGGATCTGCGAGACTCATTTCTAGAACCTTCAATCGATTACGAATCAGTGATCCCCAGTAAATGGAGCATAGGGTCGTTATTATTGGTCCCTGTCCCGACCAAAATAGTCACTATTCCGTTTGCAAGTTCTCCCGGTTTTATTTTGGCTCCTATTTGTTCTCAGAATCTTATCTCTTGCCCATGTTGTTCACTTAATGAGATCTCTTTACTTGCAAAGCTAGGAAGATGTTCAATTTCGTGCGAAACTCCCGCACGAATATTGCCTCCTCGATTTTGGTCATTCCATTAGTAGTGGTATTGTGTCATTCAGAAAACAGGACTTTTTATTCATTACCATAACCAACTCTCTTCCTCGCTTCGCTCACTCGGCTCTTCACTTCTCGTAGTACAAAGTGCTCCAAAAGGAGCAGATTGTAGTACGCCAAGGGAATCAGCT
>ERZ1106923.90-NODE-90-length-40667-cov-17.177977_pt1 | contig 40667 bp, 46 predicted proteins | sample MGYA00403657_ERZ1106923 | MGnify/ENA primary metagenome ERZ1106923 (study PRJEB35170, sample SAMEA104062425) | human gut metagenome | biome: human gut; feature: human-associated habitat; material: faeces | place: Denmark | collected 2012-06-19 ...
CCACGTGAACAACAGATTTGTGAGCAACTGGCTTCTCCACTACTTTACCTATTTCTACTTGTACCCGCATTGAGTATCACAAGCGTTCTACTACCCGTTTCCAACTCATACCTCACTGATTCCCATTGGAAATGATCCGCACTCCCTTTCATCCCACCTCTCCAACTAACACTATTCCTACACTCCACCTCACTCTCCACTCAACTCAAAACGAATTCAGCGAAATCCGCCCCAACTCCATCTTCAACGGAACAGTCCACTCACACCCTCCACCCATTCAATACCAACAATAAAACCCCTTCACATCCCTTTCATTTCTTTCATTCTCTTTCTCTCCTTTCCAAAACACGCAACATGATAACTGCGTCATTCATCCCACAAACAACAACGATGCTTTGAAGAAGCGAAGGATCATTCTGCCCTTCCCTTCTGAAACGAACTCCATTCCTCCCGTCATACTCCAAACGAAACGCCACAATCCAAAACAAACAACGCACTAAAGGAAATCATTAATCGCTTCTTTGACCTTTCTTCTCTCACGATTCTTCTCTGTGTTGCGGTTGTTCAGCTTATTCTTCTCCGTACGACTATCAAGGCCTCTTCGGATCTACGCATGAAGTGGATCACAATGCGTTGACTCGATCTCGAATCTGGAGCTCCGTGATATTCTTCTTTTCCTTCATCCGAGGCTCCTTCTTCAGTTCCGGATGAAGTAGTGGACACTTTCTCGCCTTGTGTCCGGGTTGGTGGCAGTGGAAGCACACGTCGCTGTCAACCGCTTCCTTTTCCTTTTCTTCCTCCCCTTCCCCTTCCTCTTCCTCTCCTTCCTCTTCCTCTCCTTCACCATCACCCTCCTCTTCTCCTTCAGCACCCTCTTCCTCCCCCTCCTCCCCCTCCTCTTCACCCTCTTCACCCCCCTTCTCCTCCTCCCCATACACCATATCCGCCATCTACACCTCACACCCACACTCCACACCCACATCCAACAACAGCTCCTCGTCCTCCTCCGTGAACCCGCTCGCCTGCACGTTCTGGTCCAGCTTGAACTCGTTCTCGATCGCGCTCAGCACCGGCTTCTCTGCGCGCTCGTATCCGAAGTGGCGACGGAAGAAGCGCGCAACGCACTCCACGTCGCGGTCAAAATACCTACACTTCAATTCCCATGCGAACACGCACGCTTCGGCGTTCTCGTGAGATGTACTCACCATCTGGGGGAAGTCGATCAGAGTGAAGGTCCGCGTGGACTCGTCGAAGATGATGTTGAACTCGTTGAAATCGCCGTGAATGAGACCGTGGCGAGCAAGGTCGATGATCATGTTCATCATTCCGTCATACAACTACCCATGAGTCCTCCCACACAACACGACAATCTCGGGATGGTCGTATTCCGAAAGCTGGTAGAGAGGGAAGCCCTTCGCCAGCGACATCAACACGCAATGACGATTCTGGTCCACCGGCTGCGGAACCGAAAAGCCGGCATCGTACAGCGCCTTCATGAACGCGTACTCCTTCACGGCGGCGAGACGTGACATGTACATCCAACTCGCACTTTGCCGCTTGCCAAGATAGTCACGCTTCTACCCCATCAGCCCGAACTACTCATACCAACCTGCTTAATGGCACGAAAGGACACGCGACCCAATCGCTGCAGCTTCAAAGCGAGCGTCTCGCCTTCTTCGTTTTGAACGAGGTAAATATCGGACTCCTTGCCCACTCCAATCTTTCTTCCCACAGACACAATGTTGCCACGCTTCATCATCGCTCGGAGCGCAAGGAAGTCGTAGCCCAAATAGGTCAGCTTGTACCCATCGTATCTGGCACATGAACGAATACTGAAAACCATCATACACCTTTCTTTCGTGGGCGATTAGCTTATCTCGCAACAGGTCGGACAGAATCTTGTGCACACCGCCGTGACGGAGATTCGACAACGAAACAATCAAGGGAACGGGGACCACATCGTGGTTCTTCATGCCCATCTCGATGGAGGTCAGGACACGGAACGCGTCCGTCGACATGTATCTACACGCATAAGAAAAGCATGAAAACACAACCGCAGCACCTTCGGATCAAGTTTCATTGGAAGGGAAGAATTAGTGTGTGAAACAAGAAGGGAATGATTACAGAGAAAGCAGTAACAGAGCCGAGGGAATCACTATGCATGAACCGAAAGGAAAACGGACACAGTCCACAGGAATGGGTTTCAGCAAGTCGCGTATCCGAACGGTGTACGCATCGACGCAAATCTGCACATCAGCAAGAAACTAAATGCCCACAGTCGAGACAATACACAACGCGTAGCAAACACACAACCAGAAATACAGGTTGGATAAGTCGTAGGTGAAGAGCACCGCCACGATGTACAGTAGGTAGATGAATAGGAGTACAATCGCGATGGAGAACGCCCACATCAACTACACTTCAGCGCACAACGCCATACCGACTGTCAGCAAATGGGCCGACTCGAATGCGCTTCCCGACGACATGCTCGAAACGCACAGAATGAGAATGACCACAATGAAGACGCATCCCAGAATGGTGGCCACGTAAATCTTCGTGTCCTTCTCGTACTCCTTGCGAACGATCGTTAAGAAAAGAACAGCGAGGACAACGCAGATGGCCTACACTTCATTCCGGTGCAGCACGCGTACGGATGTGATCACCGAAAACGTGTTCTGCATCACACGCATCTTCCATATCTTCTGCAGATGCGCGGAATTGATACCACTACAGCTCAAAACGCTATAAAACGCCTACATCGCATCCAACTTTCGTTTTGCGTACGCGATGTTCTGTGTCCCGTCCTGCTCCTCTCGTTCTTGTTGCTCGCGCAGTCGGGAGCAGGACATATGCCTTGAGCTATTGCGCGAGATGTCAATTCGGATCGTGCCCTCGTCGGATGCCATTTTGGAAGGTTTTTCTTTTCCGTTCGACTGACGATGAAACTCCCATGCGTGAGTGCATACGCCATCCCATCGTCCACTCCAACACGCAGAATCGACTCACCATGTGCAACAAACACACAAAACAAAAGGGAAAACGTCAAACACTCAATCACGCCTTGCAATGCCATCCACGCTCTACGCCATCAAATCAACACCCTCACGCAAACCGTCAACGCATGGGTCGGTTTCCCAAAGAATCGGATCTTGCCGAGACAAGTGGAGAAGGAACCTCGATTCTCCTTTATAAACACCTGCTCAATCACGACGCACTCCCACTTCCTACGACTACCGATGACACGTTGTTCCACTTCAACGGCTTCAATTTGTTGCTCGTGACGGGATTCACGTCCTCTTCGGAGAGGAACAAGCACTACAGGGAACACAGCCGAATCACACCCACTTCCGTTGGCACCAGATTATCAATGTCTGAAAAGCTGATATCGAATATGTTCGCGTACAAGGCCACTTCCGTCGGAGCGGACTCTATTCCCTCAGCACGCGCGCTGCACACAATACCGTCATTCGGAGCTTCAAAACTGACGGAGAACAGCTTCACGGGCTCTTTAAAGGGAATGTCGTCGTCAAGGAATCAGCGCCCCTGCCACAACAAGGATATCATGAGCACGATTTGCGGATCGGCGCGACTCTCGACCACGTTGAGGTACTTTCCGAAGAGGAACTCGGGATTGCTCTCGGCAGTGATGTTCAGCGCCTTCACGTGGTGAATATCAATGTAGTCGACGAGGTCTTTATTTGTCTGACTCATCACGGTTTGGGATGGAATCAATGCGGTTCTTTTCCTTTTGGGTTATAGTTTATTCCTCTTGAATCTTCACTTCTTTCGCAATACCACAATCCCCACTCACAACCCCACTTACAACAACCCCACTTACAACAAACACCCCATAAAGATACTATCCACGCTACGCCTTGGGCAAATCCTCGGAAGGGTGGTTGCGGATGAAGTCCTCGGCGTTCAGCTTCAGCAGCGCGCAGATCTGCGACATGAGCGCGTTAATCGCGGCCTCCTAATCCTCACGCACCACACCCAACCCCACCTGTGAAATGACACTGCGCGTGGGAATGCAGTTCAGCAGCTCCTCTGAGGCAGGCACGAACAACGCCTTCGCATCAGCATCACTCTCCACCCTTACCGCGTCCGTCCTGGTGATCAGCGGCGACTCCTTGTTGCCGCACATGCCAACCACCACCACGCCTCTCTTCTTGAACGTGTCGATCAGTCCCATCACGTCGCGATTCTTGCCCGAGTGGCTGATCAGGAACACGCAGTCGCCCTCCGACAGGTGCCCCAAGTCGCCGTGCGCCCACTCGATGGCAGGCACGAACTGCGAGGAGATGCCGATGGACGTGAGCGACGCCGCCATGCGCTGTCCCACCGTGCCCGACTTGCCCTCGCCCGTGATGAACAGCTTCCTGCCGTGCTTCTCGTTCGCCACGATCATGTCCGCCGCGCGCTCAAACTGCTGCTCGTCGTACGTCTACGCGTCAGTCCACCGACGCACCGTCCACGTCCAGCAGCAGCTTCAGGTTGTTCTTGTCGCGACGCAGCGAGTCGTGGATCGCGTTCTCCACCAGCTCGGGCTTCGGCTTCTCCTCCGCCACGATGGCATCATCCTTCACGATGAACAGGTCCTTCACGATGTTCATGTCGTCGATGCTCGTCATCTTCATCACACTACGCCTCACCCACACGACCCACACTCACCTCTCCGGCTCGGGCAGCGTGCCGAACTGCTGGCAACACACCGCGCCAGCCAGCGACCCCAAGTGCCCCAACCTCTTCACGTCGTCGTCCGTCTGCGGCATTCCCTACGCCTCACTCCTCGCACGCTCCGCCACCCAGTGATACAGTCCCGCGATCAGTCCGCCCAGGAACGCGTCACCCGCGCCCGTGTCGTCAGCCGTCTTGATATCGGGGATGATTTGGATGTTGAGTCCCTCGTGACCACGCACGCACAGTCCCGCGCCCTTGCGACCCGACGTCACGGCGATGAACTGCGCGTTCGTGCAGCGGTCGGAGATGCGCTCCGCCGTAATGGAGGGCGGCTCCTGCAGCAGCATCTGCGCGTCCAGCTCCGGGAACAGCTCGGGCACGTCGCCCTGACTACGCAGTGAAGAGAGGGAAGGAATCCCACTTGACCTTGAGGACCTCGCAGAGCGACAGGCACGCTTCCAGCTACGAATGAAGGAGTGTGAATGCGACAACGTCTTCCTGCGAACCCAGACTCGCCGGACCCACCGCCACGCTGCTCGGAAGGTCCATGTCCAGGAAGCGGAGGATCTTGCGCTTGCCGGCCGCCTCGAAGAAGGCGCGCACGCCGGCGAGCGGCACCTGGGAGATCTCGGATGTGACGATCTTGGCGTTTGTGAAGTGCGGCACGAAGTACTTCTCCACCACCTCGGGCGTGATGAAACTCGTTGCGCCGCGGAACATATAGGTGTGCTGATTGGAATTGCTACGCGTCACTGATAGGACGAGCGCCAACGAATCGATGAACACGTGGGACACGGACGTGTGATAGCTGTCGTCCACTACGATGTACTTCGTGCTGACCCCGATCTCTTCCATTCGCTGACGCAGCAGAACTCCATATTCGTCTGTTCCCTACGGATTCACGCACGCGTTTCGCCCCCCACTTGAATGGCGAGCAATCCCGTCGGAACGTTGAGTATTTGAGCCCACGACAGATGATTCAGGGTGATGCCGCCGCCTATTCGAAAATCTTCATACTAGAAGTGAGAATTCAGGGGGAAGAACGACTTTGCTCTCATCGGCGAAATACCCCACACCGCCGGCCTTGGGAATGCACTTTATGGACGATACTATGTTCATGAGATTGCTGCCGCATCCCAAAACGGCAGGCTCCACAATCCCTTTCTTCGTGATCGCTGATTATGACAACGCCCCTCAAATCACTACCGCCTAACAGATCGATACTGTGACGAATCATGCGCACTTCTTTCCCTCCTTTCGGAAGTCGGGCGTTTCACCCATGGGGAAATCGCGCGTTTTGCAACAAAGAGAACACTACTTTACACGTTCACCATTCTATACTTCATGGACCACACATTGCCTATCGCCAGCGCGTACGTCTCGTTGAATAAAGGGAGGGGCACAGTAAACCACTGATTGAGGATCTTGTCCGTCACGCGCAGCGCCATCGAGGCCTGCATGTCGCTTGTGAACGTCTTGTAGATTCCATAGTACAATAAACTGGACTTGTGAGCCATATTCTTGTAGAAGGGCTCCTTGAACTTGGGAGGGTTGAACTCGATCACGGCGCTCAGCGGCTCCATGAAGAGAATGTGGGTCATCGCCGCTCCGTGGATGCTGATGTACACGTCTCGCTTCAGAACGCTCCGCACTTGCTCCTCAAACGTCATGGGCACATTCTCCTGGACGATCACGCGGACGTCGCTTCGGCTGCGCATACACTCCATCAGCTCCCTGTTGTTCGTCAACCCTCTTCTGCCGCCACTCCGATTCAAGTACAGCACATCCAACACATCCGGTTTCCGAGTACGAATGGTCTCGTGGAACTGGCGATAGACGATGCGCTTCACCAAAAGTGGCTCCTTGAATGAGATGAAGGTGTCGTACATGGAGGGAACAATCCGAGCTAGAATCTACTCGTCACGTGGAAATGACACAACGACTCCTCGTCTCGCGCAGATGGTGAGGCCCATCGCCTCGTACTCATCGCCCTCGTAGAAGTGGGGAGAGGCGGACGAAGGGAAGACGGTCTTCATCAGCGCATAGTACTTGGATCCCCAGGAAAAGTGACCCTTCGGATCCCCAAAGGTCTTGTTCTCGATGAAGGGGTCGGGATAGTACACAACGTTTTGCATCTACGATCATGAGCGGAATCGCATAGAAACCTTGGGAAGCTCTGCCGAGTGATGCACATAGCGGAGGAGGTTGTGGATCCACTCGGTGTGGTGATAGATGTTGTTCCACCCGCCCCAACCGCGAAGCATAAAGACATACAGGTCGTCAACAACCGTGACATTGGGAGGAAAGTCCTTCCAGTCATTCTCGCGGAAATACAGGTACTTCTTGTAGTACCAGGAGTAGAACTCGCGAGGATACTTCTTCTTCGTCACGTTCTTGTGGTTGTTGATCAGATAGATGCTCTTGTTCCTCTGGAAGAGGCAAAAGTTCTCCATATACCTCCAATCATTTGCCACAGCGGTTAACGCGTTGTCCTTATTTCTAAGTGTGAGAAAATGAATTGGATATTACTTCTGTAAATGACTATCAAACCAGTCCCAGTCCGGTGATCTACCACTCACGCGATGAGAGAATTGCTACTCGGAAACATCCGGTGCTTTGTATTGAAGCATCATGGCGGAACTCGCAACGAGAGAAGAGGGAGCGGCGTTATTCTCGCCTTCTTGTCTTTCTTCTCCTCCGCTTTCTTGTCTTTCGGCATTGGAGGATGAAGATAGTTCACCGTTGAGCAGGGAGGAGGAGATGTAGGACAGACGCGCGTAAACGGTTAAGGAAAGGCAAACAAGGGAGAGGAGGAGGAGGAACAAGACAGTCTGGCTGATGCCATTCATCCTCGCAAACAAATGGTGATTATCATTCGTTTTGGAAGGGCAGTTTTCAAACAAAGCAGAACAACTACTCCCGGAACATCGACAAACAAGCCTCCTGCACCTCAGGAGAAATCGCAACGAGGTCACAATCGCCGCAATTCGACACTGCCATGCGCCGCAATAGCTCAGTCAGCTCCTCTTTCACATTCGCCTCCTTTACAGAGAATCGATTCATCGAGAAGAACGCTCTCATGTTAATGTGCAGAATGGCAACGAAGCGGCACAAGAGATCGAAGTCCTCCTTCTTCACTCGGAACGCCACCTTGCGTGAAAGCGACGTTGGATTAAGAATCACTCACTTTCTGGATAAAGGATATAGAATTGTGTACGGAGTGGAGTTGATCACCACGTTTCCCTCCTTCATTTGGGATTTCCCTCCTTCCTGGGGCTTCTCGTTTTCCTTCTGCAACTCCTCTTCACTCTTTTGAGACTTCTCTTCATTCTTTTGAGACTTTCCTTCATTCTCCTTCCTTTTCTCTCCTCCCTTTTGAGACTTCCCTCCTTTCTTTTGAGACTTCCCTCCACTCTTCACTCTTCCCCCATCCTCCCGCAACGACACCTCCATCAAGTAATGGTACATCGCAATCACCAGCACCAACAACGGGGAGGTTTGCGCCGCCTCCTCCAGCACGAGCTTTCCCGACAGCTGCACCAGTCGCTTGTACACCACGAAGGGAGAGAACAGAGCGCGCAGCGCCCACGTGCTCACGCGCGACAGCTCCACGCGGTCGTTGTTCAGCGTGTGCAGCTTCCCGTTCGTGCAATAGCTCACATTCGGGAAGAGGCCGAACGCGAGGGGGATCATGTCCAGACCGACAGCTGCGGAATCCTTCGCGTCGTGGAAGGAGCTGCCCCGCTGAATCTGCTGTTGGACTCTCTACCCCTCACGCGCCGCCGCCTCACTCACCGTCGCCAAGTCCAGCACGTTCCCGTCCAGGTTGTTCATGATGCAAAACTGCGTCTTCTTCCTCCATTCCTGGTACACCTCCAGCACGAAACGCATGAAGTGGAAGTCGCTGTTGGCCTTCCCAAACGTCTTCAGCAGATTGTCGCTCTTCTTTCGAGTGTCGTAGAACATCGAGGCCAGGTCGGGGATCGACAGCATGCTAATCACCTGACGCCCGCACTGGAAATAGTCCCCCAACTACCCCTCACTTTCGTAGGTCACGCCTACCAGCACCATGAACCCGCTCTCCGGCGGGAGAGGCAGTTCGAGCAGCCGTCGTCCGAGAACAGTCACGTGATACTCGTGATCGTTTCCCTCCACGACAGCGTTAATCCTCTTCAGCTTCATCACCGCCTTCTCCAGACTCTCCTCCTGCGGCGGATCCATGAGCAGGCTCAGATAGGAGAAGAGAAGCGACTTGTTGTCCACCCTCTCCTGAAGCGACACTTTCTCGCAGTCGATGAGGTACAACACGTACAGAACCACCGTCTCCAGCGGCAGACGCAGGATCTCAGGGATCTACACATCAGATCCTCTTCGCGGGCGTACGATGAACGGCTGCATCTCCTGGAAGGCGGCGAAGGAGTAGAGGTGAAAGCACGTGCCCTCGCGCAAGCGACCCGTTCTGCCTCGGCGCTGCATCACGTTGCTCTGCGTGACGCGGTTCAGCGACATCACGTCCACGTTGCTGAAGTAGTTGAAGTTCATCGTGTTCTCGTACCCGCTGTCCACCACGATGTTGACGTACGGGATCGTGATGGAGGTCTCCGCGATGTTCGTCGCCAGAATGATTCGCGGCTTCGTCGGCGTCGTGAACACCAGGCGCTGCTGCTGCAACGGCAACATGGAGTGAAGCAATAACACCTCGTAGTTCTTCGACAGCATGAAGCTCTTGCCGACGCGGTCTGCCAGATCCGTGATCTGCTTCCACCCGGGCAGGAAGACCAGAACGTGCTCCAATGGTGAGTCTTCCTCCTGCTTCTGTTGCGTGAGCCGCTCCAGCAGCGAGATCACGATCGCGTAGTCGATCTCCCTGTCGTTCGTCGCCTGGTACTCCTCCAGCAGCTTCTTCTTCCTCTCTACCCCTCACTCGCGCTCCGCAAACCCACCCGTCATGAGATTGGGCTGGATTCCGTACACCGGGTCCGTCGCCTCGTCCTTCTCCGTCTTGAAGTACGACGTCTTCTTCTCCGCGCCGCCCTCGCAGTGCTCCCAGTGCTCGATCCACTCCTCCACGTTGGCAGTGGTGAACGCGCGACACTTCTCACACACCAGCATGTTCTCCTCCACCTCCGCTTCCTCCTCCTCCTCCGGGTCCATCATCTCCAGGATGTCCTCCAGGAAGAAGTCCGTGATCTACGACTCAGGCAGTGACGCAGCGCGCACTGGATAGGTCACGACTGGAATCTCCACCACGCCCACGGGGCAGATCGAGGAGAAGTACTCCGAGAAGGCGCCCATCTGCAGCGTCGCCGACATGATGATAATCTTGATGTTCTCGGGATTGCCGGCGAGCACCGTCAGCTTCAGCAGTAACAACAACATGTCCACGTAGATGTTCCTCTCGTGACTCTCATCTATGAAAACGTGGGTTACCCCCTTCAGTCCCTCGTTCATGAAGCGTCGAATCAGCAGTTCCGTCGTCTCGTACTCGATGCACGTCTCGTTCGACACGCTCTTCTCGAAGCGCACGCGGTACCCCACCGTCTTGCCTGGAGACTCGTTCCGCTCGGCCGCCACACGCTCGCACAGCGAGACGGCGGAGACGCGTCGCGGCTATACATCAGGCTTGCTTCACTTGCCCACTTCCGCCACCACGATGCAGGGAACGCGGCTGTCGCGAAGGGGGAGATTGCCCACCTTCTTCTTCATGTAGTCATCGAGGATGTACTGCGGGAGCTGCGTGCTCTTGCCGCAGCCTGTGCTGCCGCTGACGATGGTGACCGTGTTCGAGGCGATTCCCTCAATGAGGCTGTCGTAGCAGCGGAAGATGGGCAGCGACGAGCGCTCGCTGTTCATTTGCTTCTCGCTCTTGGACGAAAGGAACTGATTCGTGTTCAAGAAGTTCTTGGTCAACACATCCACCTTCCTCTCTTTAGCAGCATCGGAACGCGGATTCTTCACTCTCTTCTTTCTATAATCACATTGCAACCATGCCAAGTACAGAGTGGTGTAGGGCAGCAGTCGCTTGGGATCGCAGCACGGAATGCCTTCAACGAATTGTTTCAGCGCATCCCGCATGTCGTCGTTGAACTTGACGTCGAACAGCGCCGAAAAGCAGCTATTCGTGCCCAGAATGGGAGACTTGGAGATTGTGATCGCTCTATCCTCGTCTACACATCACATAGTATCCCAGCGCACGCACTCTTTCCATTGCTATGCGAATACAGCCCGTATTGCCTAACTAGTCCATGAATGTACTTGCGATCCTCCGAGGACAATTCGGAGGGAAAGGTGAACGCTATGGGTCACAACAGGAGCGGAAACGCACTCTCATCCGACGAGTCGCGGAATTGCAGGACGGAACGCTTCAGCTCCTCCTTTCGAGAAGACCCGATGCCCGCATAGAGTATCCTCGGCATTGGAACGTGTGATCAAAAAACAACTGAAAGCCAACCCTGAAAAACCCTTTACACAAGAAGCCAAGAGAGGAAGTGAAGCAGCGGACATAATGGTACAGTGAACTTACAGCCAAGGAAGTTTCAAAAGGTCATCAATCATCGGTCGCTTTTCTGGCTGTAGGCAAAGCAACTGCGACAGCAACTCTACGCATCACACTTATACTCATCACCCACGAATCTGCTCCTCCGTAGCGCTCGCCCTCCGCAGCAGCGGCTCCAAATACCGGAAGCCCTCCGCCGCGAAGGGCTCGAACACCTCGTCGCTGTCGTTCGCGATGCCGAACGGAGGGTTGCCCGTGATCATGATGAACAGGATGATGCCCAGCGACCAGATGTCCGCCGGACCCGCCTCGTACGAACCACTGTACGCCTCGGGAGCGAGATAATACGGCTTGCCCGCCACCTCGTCGCCGTCGATCCACGCGTGACCGTGTTCGTCCATCTTCCGAACGCGGCCGAAATCGGTCAGTTTCGCGACAATGTGCGTCTTGCCCGAGCCGTTGTAGTTGGGCACCAGCTTGATGGTCACGTTCTCCAGCGACAAGTCGCAGTGGTAGTAGCCGTGGTCGGTGATGTACTTGTATCCCTTGAGGATCTGCGCGAACACCGAGTTGATCGTGTCGATCCCCTTGATCGAGGGCAGCATGTCGTGCAGGTCGCCGTTCACCAGCTCCATCACCGCGATCAGGTAGTCCTTCGTCTCCAGGTTGTCGTGCAGGAACAGCACGTTCTCGTGACCGCCGTTCTCGCTCAGCTCCTTCATCACGCCCAGCTCCGTCTGCACGTCGTCCTCGTTCCACTGGAAACTCTCGCTGATGGCGCTCTGCAACTCATCCTCGACCCCATAACAAACCTTCTCCATGATCTTCAGCGCCACGAGATCGCGCGTCTTGTCCGGGTAGTACACGCCGAACTGCCTCTTCAGAATCATGCCGCGCTTAATGCGGCCCGTGCGGCAGTGGCGGATCGTCTCCTGGGGCCAGTAGAACGCATCCTTCGCATATACGATGTTGTAGCGCATAATGCGTGCTCTATCCGTCATTCCACGCACATAACGTCACCCCGATCGGATCAGCACACGTTTAATCGCTGCCTGGCGCAATTGGAGAAGGGACTGTCCTCTCGACTCCATATTCTCCTCGTAACTGCATGGGAAGCTGATGTCAAGAGGAGGAATCGCCCCTAAAGAACACGTCACACTCCTTGCGTTACCCTCATCGTTCTCCGTAGGCATGTCCGATATGGACAGTTCAGAAAACAAACGGCCACGATGATCGCTCCGTCGGGACGACTTCTTCTCCGTGCTGTCCGACACAGCCGGTCCGAGCATAACGGCGCCATCTATGAACGGTACGCTGCTTACTCCGCTCTTGTCCTCTCCATTCGGCACAATGGGACTCATAAATCCAGAGGTTATCATCGATCCGTCATTTCCGCTTCTCTCGTGGGTTTCACTGCTCGTCGACGCATACTCCATCGAGTATATCTCGGAAATGGACCGCATGCGACTCTCCTGCGATGGGACCTCTTCCTGAGAGACACTCTCCTGTTGCTGGTGCAATGGCTCCACGACGTTTTCACTCATGCTGTAATGCGGATTCCGTAATCACCTTGCTCCTAGATCGCGCAGAGAACAAGGATTCTGCCGAGCGATGAAATGGCGAAAATCGAGGGTATTTCACAAACACTCCAGAACACGACATCCCCTCCAACCGAGTGGATCAAAAAGGACATCTGCTCCGCCGCAGAGTACACCCGCAAACTGGGATCATTCTCACTAAAGTGACCTTCCGCACTACGCATCAACCCTGCTTCCCGTCCCTCACTAGCACCGCATGATCTGAACAGTGCTGCTATCCGTATTACACTCTCGCAGCCTGTTGATGTACTTCAGCGTGTTGTAATACATGGCACGCTTGTCCTTCAGTCCTACGCATCAGCCCACAACTCCTCCCAAACCGCAAGTGAAGAACACGTTCGGATACCTCCGCTTGTGCAGGTTCGAGTAGGGACACACCGTCTGGATGATCTTCCTCTCCCGCCCGTTCTCCGGGTTGCCCCACTCGTCGAACTCCGTGATCGTCAGCGGCAGGTCGCGGCGCACCAGCGTGTCCTTCAGCAACAGGAACGGCACGTGCAGCAACACCGCGTGGATCGGATTCTCCGTCGTGTTCAGCAGACTGCCCACGATGATTCCGCCCGCGCTGTTGCTGGACAGACACACGGGGTGCGTCGCGCTCATCTCGCTCACCACACGGTCCAGGTCGCGCACGCCGTTCATTCGATGCAGCTTCTTGCCCTCCTGGTACCACCGCGGACCCTTGTCGCCACCGCCTCTACGATCATCACCTCAACGAAACGCTCACCGAATCGCGGGGTAGCCGAGCATCCACCCTCGCTTCAGCAGCGCCAGATACGACGGGTTGTAGTGAATCGAGTTGTCCACGCCGTAGCACCCGTAACTGCTCAGCAGAATGGGCGACGCTGCCGACGACGCTGTCGGCTTCACCACCGTGAACGGAACGCTCTGGTGGTCCTCCGTGTCGACCGTCCGCGCCTCGATCTCCACCTCTCCGTCCCTCAGACCGCACGTGGGAGGAAGAGCCAGATGCTGAATGAGTCGCGCCGTGTTGGTGGTCACGTCGTACTGGAAGGTGTCTCCGCGCAGCACCGGATTGCTCAGCGTATAGGTTACAAGATGACTCGCCGGGTCCTACGCCTAACGCCCAGCCGTTTCATTCACCGGATTCATTCCGACCGTGAAGTCGCCGAGGTGGGGAATGTCCAACTTCTGCTCGGAAATCGACAGGTGGTGGTCGTAGTAGTCCAGCTGCAGTGTGCGGATGCGATAGCCGTGGCAACTCTTCTCATACAGCACGATGTGATTCTATTCCTCACTCTCTCCCTCCTCACACACCCTCAACACGTCCATGTCGAAGATCCGGAAGTCGTCCTGAATGAAACTCCCATCGTCCGTCGATGGCGCGGGCGTCAGCGGAACCACCTTCTTCGCCTCGAAGCAGTAGTCGATCAGACCCTTCGTCTTGTGCTGCTGCTCCTGCTGAGGCAAAAATCCGAACGCGTCGTTCTCGTTCACCAGAAACACTTCAAAGGAGTGCGACTGCGACGTCCGGACAACGACGAAGAAGTCCTGAATGTGCTCCAGGTACACCTCCTCGTTCTCGTGGCGACGTACGAAGAGCGTGGGCTCCTTGAGAAGACCGCCCAGCGCGTACACCTCCGAGTTCGATTTGGCCGCGGAGAAGAGCACCATGTAGCGCTGGGAGTGAGCAGGCTAGGCAAGGCGTACCGCGTCGTTGGTCCGCTTCACGTCGCAGTAGTAGAAGTCGGACGGCTCCTCGAAGACCAGCGCGTCGTGGGTGATGGACGTGCCGAGCACGTGCCGATAGCTGGAAGTGAGACAGTATCGACGCCCCTACATCCGGTTCGTCCGCATGAGGCTGTTGGCGACAGTGTAGTAGATCTCGCGCGTGGCGGCGTCGTCGATGCCGAACGCGAAGGAGTATACGTTCCGCTTGATGACCTCGATCTGGTTGGTGGTGAGGTCCTTCACGTACAGGTTGTATAGCTCCTCGCCCGTCGTGTCCACCGTGTACGCCAGATACCGGCTGTCGGAGTTGACGATGAAGTTGTTCACCGTCACAGAGCTAATGGGTGATGCAGCGGAGAGGGACTACCCTTGCGCGAATTCAGTGTTCAGATTGAGAATCACTTCCTCTGCATCGCTCCCCTCGCGCTTGCGGCAGAACACGGGCAAATAGTCCTCCTCCTTCTGCCGCGAGTAGTAACTGTAGCCGTGGATTGTGTAGGGCAATGACTCCGTGTTGTCTTCGTTGTAGTACTGATCGATCTCCTTAAGATGAAGCAATTCAAGAGCGAAGCAACGTCGAACAATTTGTTATTCGTCACCGCGCAGCAACGAAGGACCTCAGTGCAAAATCTAATACGGGATGCCAAATCGGCTTCTCCTACTGGTCTTCCTCTTCGAGGCGGCGAATCACATCCGTGTTATAATTCTACGCTTTTAGCGATTTGGAAGAACGCATACTTCCATCCATTTGTACGCGTCCTTCCCCTTCGATCTCTTGTGCGGCGGGGCGATCCGAACGTTCCTCCAATCTGCTTTGAACAGCGAGCTATTCCGATTCGCTGCAGAGAGGAAGCGACTCCTCACACTCCACATGGAGGCGCGCCTCAATGCGAGAATCCTCTTGGCACATATCATTCTCGAGATGAGCTATGACTGCAGAGGAGGGAAAGGGGAATAGCCAGGCAATGAATGAGGGATCGCAAGGAGTATCGTGATAACGAAGAAGTGGGGGTATCCCACAACTGAAAAGAAGGGGATTATTCTTGTGGTGGTAGCGTAGAGAAGAGATGCGGGAGTGTTCAACAAACAACGGAGCATTCTTGTTGATTGATCAATGATTCCAGTTCATCCAGGAGTTCCTTCGTAAGTGTTTTCTTCGAGCACTCAAATAGCGCGTCTTCCAGCTCGCGTATCCTTTGTGGATCGGTCATCTTCTGCATCATCTCGTGTGCCTTTCGTTCAATCTCTCCATATCGCGTTATCAATTCCACCTCCTTCTTTACGACTTGAGTCTTCCTCCACTTTACGGGAGGCGGAGCGACGCGTTTAGGGAGTGGTTTCTGTGTTTGTTGTGGGGAGATGGGGTTGCTTTCCGGAGGTGTTTGAGTGGGTTCGCTCTCTGGAGGTGTTGTTTGAATGGATTCACTCTCTGGAGATATTGCTTGAATAGATTCGCTTTCCGGAGGTGTTGCTTGAACAGATTGCACTAACGGACTCGTTTCAGAATCCGACGGCAACGCTTCACAACTGGACAATGCTCCAGAATCTTGATTTGAAGGGACACCCACACCTTGAGAAGCAGGAGGCGAGGGACTCCCCACATTCACTTCTTCACAACTCGGGGCTGACTTTTCACAAGCAGTAGAAACATCAATAATCTCCACACTATGGAAGTTCACATGAACAAGAGGCAGCGTATCCGTCTCCGAAAAGCCACTCGTCATTACCTTCCTCTCCCTCTCCTTCGCTTCAGGGTGACGCGCCAAGTAGCAGGCATACTTCGCAGCACCATACGCCACACACTCGTCAATGCTCGCTTGACGGGAGATAGGGATCTTGTAGAAGGCACCCAGCTCAGTCGTTATCTGCTGGAGACGCGTCGAGCCACCCACCAACACAATCCTCGACAGATCCTTCACCGTCACGTGCGCTCTTTCCATCGCTTCGTTGCACGTGTGGATGGTCTCCTTGACGAGGCCGTATATGATGTCGGAGAGGCGCTCTCGGGTGAGCATATACATCCACTCTTCACAGTCACTCACTTCAATCTCCGTCACGGGCATTGACGACATGTCATTCTTCGCTCCATCGCATGACAAACGCAGACGTCCCATTTCACGCGCAGTCAGCTTCCTGTACGCCTCTCCTGCTTCTTTCTCGTAGTGTTCCAGCACCTCGTTCATAATCAGCGTGACGATGTCGTTCCCGCCCAACGAGGAATTACCTCCGCGCGCAAGCTCCGTGAACTCGGCTCCCTTGATGTGCATTATGGACACGCCAAAAGTGCCGCCCCCGAGATCGTACACCATGATGGTTTCCTCCTTAACACTCATAAAATCGGCATACGCGAAGGCAGCCGCTGTCGGCTCGGTGAGAATGCCAATCGTTTTCAAGCCCACGGAGTCAGCGATGCTCCTCACGATGGAACACTGATACTGGCTGTACAACACCGGTACAGTGATCACCACGTCCGTAATGGGAGTCGCTGTGTAGGACTGAGTCACCAACTTTACATGTTCCAGCATAATGGAAATGACCTCCTCGGGGTATTTCCTCACCTCCTCTCCTTCCCTATTCACGCAACATAACAACGGTTTGTTGTTCCCATCGTCGACAATCTGAAACAGCACGGAATCCTTGATTTTCTGCACGAGCGGGTCGTTGTAATGAAGGCCTATCAGCCGTTTCACGTCGTGGAAGACCGATCTCGGCTGGGTTCTCAATCGGCTCTTTGCCACGAAGCCGTAGACATACTGGCTTTTCGAATCGGCGGTCCACAGATACGACGGTATCACTGTGTATCCGTTTGTGTCGGGCACCACTTCAATCCTCCCATTACAAACGACGGCAGTAACCGTGTTTGAAGTCCCCAGGTCCACTCCAAACGCGTCGCAAGTCTCCATTTCCCCGTCACAAAATGAATGAGTTAAGAACTGAGGACCATTCGTTCTCCTTGAAGTGGTTTTCTTCACCGATTCATAGCGACAACGAATCTCAAAACAAACACGCCCACTCAGGGATTCACCTTCGGAACCTCCTCTTTCAAAAGCTTTATACTGATTGCGTTGCACTTCCCGCCGTTTTTGATCTCCACATTCCCGTCATTCGCCTAGCCCTCACTCCCGCCCATCATCACTACCATCTGCAGCAGCGACACGAACATGCGTGACACCTCGTACGGTTGCTTGTGCTCAGACAGCAGCTGCACCGACGCCTCCTCCTTCTTCATCGTCTTCATCTCCTCGATGATGCTCTGTCGGTTCTTGTAGATGTCGAAGTCCTCGTGCTTGTCCTGCTCCTCCAGCATCGGCACGATGCGCGTCTCCCACTCGTTCACGCGCTTCGTCAGCTTCGTCTCGCGTGTGAAGCGCTCCACGCCTCGCATGAACACCTCCTTCATATCAGCTCACTCCACCACACTCACCATGTGTTGCTTGCACAAGTCCTCGTACGTCACGTAGTCGCCGCCGTCCGTCGCGATCAGCGTCTGGTTCGCGTCCACGCGACTCGCCTCCTCCGCCTCTCCCAGCTGAAGCGGATCGAAGACCGTCGTCTGGTTCAGCAGGTTCGACATGCTCGTCACGTAGTTGTCGTTGTTCAGCGCCACGCTCACGTCCAGACGCGTCTGCTCCAGCTCGCGCTGAATCGTCGCCTCGTCCTCCAGGTTCGGCGCCAGGTCCTCCTCCTCGTCGAAATCGCCAATGTCGAAATCAGCCACGTCGTTGTTCGTGTCGAAAACCGCCTCGATTTCTTCCGGCGTCGCGCTCGCCGCCTCTCGCTTCTTCTACACACTCAACCGTCCCAATAGCCACTCACCGAAACGGTGTTCCGGTACTGCGTGACCTGCTTGCGCAGCGTCTCCTTGATGCTGGACTGGATGCGACTACGCTCACACACATCACCCGATCACCACTTGAAGACGTCGAATTCGTAGGCGGGCACGCGGAAGAAGAGTTCACGCTCCTTCTCCTCGTCCGTGAGGTCATGCATGTGCTTGCGCTTCTTCTCCACCTCGTTCATCTTCGCCACCTTCGTCTTGTCCAGCAGCACGTGCCCGCGCGTGTACGGCACCATGTGGTTCGGCTTGTCGTCGTACGCGTCCTCCAAATGCCACGGATCGTCCTCCACGGACTCTTCCGCCTCCTTATCCATTTGTGTCTCCGCCTGCGGAGCGTCGTCGTTGCCGTTGTCGAAGTCCATGTCGCCCGGGTCGTCGCTGAAGAGAGAGCTCTTCTCCTCGCTCGGCTGGGCTGGGGGCTGGGATGGCGCTGGAGCAGGCGCGTCAGCAACGGGCTTGGAGGGCGGAGCAGCGAGCGGCTCTGGAGAAGACGGTTTCTCCTCGTGGGGTTGTGGAGAAGCGGGTGTGTGACTGGGACGCGTGCTCTGGTTCAGCGTTCCGATGGTGAATTGACCGGAGGGGCTGATGCTGCAGCGACTCAAACTACGCGTCACCAATCGCGTGAAGAAGATGCAAGAAGCTCTTGTCGGAGTTGTCGCTCGCGATATTGTTGCTGATCACGCCCATGTTCGATTCGTACAGGCGGAGAATGGAATAGCGATTTGCACTCTTCTACTCGTCATTATCCATATGAAAGAGCACAGCTGTCATGGCACGACGCTGCGCCTCCTTGTTGTCGTTCTTCATGTCAATGCTCGTCCGCTCACCCAAAATGGAGTTGTCCAATACGATGACCGGGTCGTCCATCACCAAGTGAACCAAGCCTACGCTCACACTCCGCTTCTTCAACCCACCCTTTTCTTTTGATGCCTCTCCCTTCTGTTTCTTCTGCTTCGACAACAAATCCAGCGTTTCGTACACCAGATTATACAGGAACTCCACCTTCTTGCTATACACCACAGCGGACCCCTACGCGTGATAACACAATTGAGTAGCAAACCTGGATCATTAGCGCTGCTTCTGCAAAGTTCAAATTGGACTTGCCGCCATCAAACGAGATCATCACCGACTCCAAGTCCTCCAAATACTCCTCCAGCTCGGCAGCCACGTCGATGTTCCAGTTATCGGCCAGATCGCTAAAGGGAACGCCACGACCCAACGACAAACCGAATGGGCTTCAAGAGCATTGAAAACCGTGATTCCGACTCCTTTCCGTCCATTGGGTGCAGGGAAGCACGATTGCGAGTTCGCTAGTTTGAAATCTCCCAGCCAAAACGGCGCTCTGGCTCCGAGAGCGGGTTTTCATTCTCACTGTTCTCATGGAAGAAGAGAATTCCGCGAAGCCCATCCTGTGTCCGGTGTGTGGGAAGGAGGACTGTCCTGTCTGCGACTACTGGAAGAATACGGACATGATGGATCGTCTCTTTGCCGAAAATGGAGGTGCGGTACGATTATTCGCACTCATGTGTGACCGCGTAGATATTCGATTCCTACGATGCCATCTGGTTTGAGCTTTTGACTCACTACTTTGTGTATTCTTCTCCTCCTTCCTCGATTTATGTATAGCACACTGGGCAAAGTGGAAACGACGCTGCACGAGCTGTACGCCGTTTTCCAGTACGATTCCTTCATTCCCATCGGATTGCCCAAGTACCTGCAGTACTTGGAGAGCCAACATTACATCACAATAAAGAGAAAGCCGGAGGTCAAGGGGTGGTCGATTCTTCGCTCTCCTGAGGAGTAGATGGTGGTCCTTCCTCACCGGCTTCTTCAGACAAGAAGAGGTATCCTCGCTATTCATGTTGAACGCCCTAGTTGCCACTGGACGCTCCCATCACCTGTGACTACCTGCTGGAGCGCGCTGTGGCCTTTGCGAGAGACGAGCTGACGGAGCACTGCAACACCAACTTCTTCCTTGTGAACTGCAGTCCCGCCGCCCTCCAGTACATCAGGAGCAACCCTTCCGTCGTGGAAGAGCTCGACACTCCGTTCATCTCGCTGCAGGAAGCCGCGCTCTCCGTTCAGACCATCAGCAGGGTGTGATCGCGCTCCGTGCATCATCCCTAGTTCTCGCTCAGCGATTTGAAGAACCAGTCGCACCAGCTGTTGTGCAACCTTCGGAACGGGCAGGACTACCTGTTTGCCGTGTACTGCGACGAAAAGGGAGAAGGACACCTGTTCAGTCAGTACGACGTCAAGGTGGAAATGGGGACGCTCTGTGACAAATAGGCCATAGCGTTCGACGAGGAGAGCCATCTCAAGCTGTCCCAGTTCACCATCCACCGCATGCTCTCTCGCTACCAGAAGAAGCTGGACGAGTGCGAGCAGAAGGTGGGAGCGTCGTCGCGGGCTGAGGCGTAGATCTTGCTGGAGAAGAAGGCGTGCAAGAAGCTGATCACGGAGGGCAAGAGAGAGGAGGCGAAGGAGCGCATGAAGAGGCTGAACCAGACAACGATGAAGGAGAAGGAGAACGCGCTGAACCAGCTGAACGTGCTGCGGAGCCAGATGGACACGCTGGAGCAGGCGTCCTCGGTGAAGCAGCTGTACAGGATGAAGAAGCTTACGTTCGACGCGATCCCCGACACGGGCGTGACGCTGGAGGAGGTGGAGAATCTGGTGGACGACGTGACGGACAAGCAGAAGGACATCGAGGAAGTGCGAGAGAAGATGATCGGGACGACGACGAGCGAAGGAACGGACGACGTGTTGAGGGAGCTGGACCAAGCCATTCTGAACGAGACTCTTCCCAATCCTCCTCCCAATCCAGTGCCCGAGGCGCCTATTCTTGAATACGATTGTTTCCTGAACAAACACACCACCACGTTTCGGTCTTCCACTGTTCCATCTCGTGAATCACCTCGTCGATGGTGGGACGCTCTTCCTGCTTCTTCCAGCAGTTCTCGATCACCACTCTCGCCTCCTCGGGCACTATATCCAGAATCACCGGCTTGATTCCTCCTCTCACTCGACTAATGAGCTACACGTCACCGCCGCGTTTCGCCCTCACGTCCTTCACGTCGGTGATTCCCGCGCGATACCAGCACGACTTCTCGCTCAGCACCTCGTCGATGATGCAGCCGAACGAGTACACGTCCACCTTCGACGTCACTCTCTCCTTGTTCAGCAACTCGGGTGCCATGCTTGTCGTGACCTCTCAATCGATGCACCTACATGAAGGGAGAGCCCACTGCACTCGCCGTCACTGCGCGATACGACTCGAGTTCCCGCGAAAGACCGAAGTCAGAAAGCACGGGATGACCGTTGATGAGGAGGATGTTGTCGAGCTAGGCGTTACGGAAAGGAAGCGAGAGTGCCTTGATGTCACGGTGGATAATGCCGAGGGAGTGCAGATAGGCGATGGCGGTGGCGATCTCGATGAGCAGCTGCTTCTTTTCCGTGAACGAGTATCTGACAGTCATGAGAATAGCGATCACTTGCTTGATTTTGTGATTCATAATGACGTCCTGGAGAACGTTTTCCGCGTATGGGATCACTAGACAGATGTCTCCCTTTTCGTTGTGACTGAGACCGTAAATCTTCAAACAGTTCGGATGATTCAGATTGCGTTGGATGTCTATCTCACGCTTTGTGCACTGCTTCACATACTCATTCCCCTTCTTCAGGATCTTCACTGCCACTCTCTTTCCATCCCATTCTCTAGCTATCATCGTCTCAATCCACTCCTACCCTTCATACACGGAGGAGAAGGATCCATCTCCCAAATGCTTTATGAATTTGATCGACTCGTAGGGTATATTCTCGTTGAATGCTACACTGTTTGCTTTGCTCGCATCAGGCACGAATCGCACCTCGCCGCTGCTCTTTAGGGATTGCACAATCTCCTCCAATACGACAGTCAACGAGGGGTTCTATGGATCACAACTCGTTAGGATACGAACACTCTCCCACTTGCGAAGCGATTCGACATCGAAAGCACCGTTCTGGTTTATGCACGATGTGTTGTATCCGTCCAGCGCTACAAATCAGACAGTGCAGGAATGAACACCCTTGTCACTCCGATCTGTGCATATGGAAGGAGCCTTCACCGTGTACTCCAGCGGGAACACCTTGATACTCAGCGTCAGCGCCTTCGGGGGATTCACTTCAATAGGAAGAGAAACGCGGAACAGAACGTTCGGTTCCACGTTGTTCTGCATGCCTACGCATCAGAAATCCAGTTTTGGGAGACATATAGAGCACTCTCTGAGAACAATCAAACTCTTCCTCACAGCCAAATATACATCCGATTTGCTCTTGTTTGCCTAGGAATGAAGCAAGAGCGGGATTCTCACTGGAACCGAGGCGTACTCCTTCATAGCCCCTAAAAACTGCATCAGCACCACCTTTTGAGAACTCATGTGGGAATAATTGCTGTATCAAACACAATACTGATTCCCGGAATGGGGGTTTCTGTGCGCTGGTATTGATTGGAAAGTGTCAGGAGATGGTAAATAAGTGACTTGCTTTGTGTTCGGACACTGATTCCTTGATAACGATTTCCTCCCTGAACTGCACAGAAATGGAATCCGTTAACGATATCCAATTATTGAAATACGCATCTGCATCGCGATTCGCTATCTGACGAGGACAAGAATGACTGCTTGATTATCAAGGAATTGGTTAATCTCACTGAACGTCTCCTTTGAGTACTCAGAGAATAACAATGGAGTGCACTTGGCAGTTTGATAACCAAAAGTATCGACTGCCGGTTAGCGAAGGGACGACGATTGCGAGTCTGAAAGCGGTCTTTGAAGTGTCTTTCATGATTACTCTGTGATACATAGACCCGCACTCATTCGCCGCTTTCTAGCCTTCGGTTCTTCTACAAGAACAAACCGATACAACAAACGGACTACCTGAAGAGTGTAGTGCCGAGTGGAGGCACCATCGTTGTCTACGTCCTTTGCCGCGTGAAGGTGAAAATGGATGGAAACGAGAAATCCATTCCTTTGTATTCCGGGACGAGAATTCAGTCGCTGCTCCAGCAGTGCTACTCTGCCTTCAATATTCCCACTCAAAACAGGAATCAGATCCAACTCCGCGGGGCTTCTGGGGTCCTGAAGGCAACTGATGTGATTCCTCCACAGGGCTTCTCCGATACACTCATTCTGGAGTATTCCTCACGTACTCCATCTCAGGAGAAATCACAGAGTGCTTCTGCATCCGCATCCAAAACGGAAGCAAAGGAGTCGACAATTACCATCAGCTACAATAAGGATGATTCGTTCCCGAAGGCATGCTCGTATGACAGCAAGACGACGGTGAGAGATCTCCTCATTCATTACCTAAAAGTAGTGTCGGTTCCTGATTTGAAGAATAGATTGTTTTTCCCAAGAGCTACACTGACAACTATCCGAAGAGCATGTGCCTTTCGTGCAACAACAAGAGACTGGACGATTCGCTTCTCATTCAGGACTACCAGTTTGATGGCGCCGTTCACCTTCTCTGTTTCCTCTGTTCATGAAAGTGACGATCTAGGCAAGAGAAGAAACGAGGTAGTTGCGATCTTCCCCGTTTCTCCATCCAGAAGCCTCACGCTTGCGTACGGGGATGGAGAGGACTATGTGCGTTCCGTCTCGGTGACAAACCAGGACTCTGTGCGCGACCTGCTTGAGCGGTACTTGCAGGTCCGTGTTCTGTGCTGTGATGAGGGATAGATGATCTTCCGATCCAAGTTCAAGGATTCTCTCACGTCTTCCTTTTCTCTGTTTCTCAATGGCGTGGAGTTGGATAAGAGCAAGACCGTTGGAGAGTGCGCCATTCCAAGCGGATCCCGCATTGTGTGCAAGCTACCAACGAAGGAGGACGTGAGCATCAAAGAGGTGGGGTTTCAAGTACGAATCGCGTACAAGACCAGCACCACGACAACAATGGTGAAGGCGAACAAGAGCACTCTCCTCTCCTCGCTGCTGGAGAGCTATTTGAAGTTAATCTTCCCTCAAAAGTTCAATCCCTCCTGGCTCTCGTCAACTTGCTTCTTCTTGAACGGCAGACCGCTGGACAATGAGAAGACTCTGGAGCATTACGGGATCACTGTCAATTCGCTTCTTGTCTGCAACACCAAGCCCGTTCTCCCTGAACTGGAGGAGCCAGCGACCATCACTGTGACGATGACCTACATGAAGGAGAACAGTCGTCGGAAGAAGATCACGATGACAACGACGTCGACGGTGCAGGAACTGCTTGAATCGTATCTTAAGGTTGTAGCTGCTTTTGCGGTTCATGAATAGACGCTGTTCCCAAACAATGGCTATGTGACGGTGATCAAGGAAATCTTCGTCTATTTGGACGGTGAGGTGATCGATAAAGCGAAGCGACTCTGCGACACTCCCATCGTTGATGGATGTGTGTTGCTCTGTGTGCGTTATCCACAGATGTGATGAGTAGGCAACCGCTTGAAGGACACGGTTTCGGTAACGGTGTCCTTTGTCACTGCAAACATGATGAAGAAGAGCATGACCGTTGAGAAGGATGGAACCATCCAGTCGATTCTCAAGCAGTACTACGTAGCGTCGACTCGTTCGGTTAAGCGCTAGGATTTGCACATGGATCACAGCGTACCGATAAAGAGTTTCACGCTGGTGTGTGGCGAGAAGACGGTCGATTTGACGAAGAAGCTGAGCGACTACGATCTCCCGACCCCCATTCACTTCATCTGTATTCTTGGGTGTTCGTTCTTACCATGAGGCTCCCAAATTGAAATGGTGAAGATGAAGAAGCTGCCGGCGTGTCCTCTGCGTAGAGCGAAGACGGAGAAAGCGGATTCGGACAAGAAGGACTCAACGGACGGTTCAAACATCATTGGAGCTATTGCGGGTGAGAGCAACATCCAGCCAGTCGTTGGTCCAGCAGAGCAGCCCTCTCAGCCGAAAGGGGAATCCAATATCACTGGTGGTGATGTAACCATCGTGACAACTCCCAACTCCCCTTTGGCTAAGGAGGAGAATCCACAGGGAACGAGGAAGAAGAGAGCTGGAGTCCGTCTCGTTCGCGTGAGGACGTATTCGCCTCCGATTCAGATCATCAACGTGAGCAACAGACTAGAAAGGAGGTTCCAGGAGAAGGACATCGCGAAGGCGATTACAGGGTGCGGAAATGTGTCTCATCCTGTCCTTATTCATCCATAGTTGATTGTAACCTATCCCGATAAGGACAAGTGGCTCCTGTTCGACGAGAGAGGAAAGCTCGTGCATCCAACTGACATCAAGCCCACATCGGACACTCCTCTCTGCTTTTTCCTCCTTCCTGTTCCTCCTTCTCTCTTTCTTCACGCAATAGAAGGCGCAACTCGCCATCGGTTCTCTTTCCATCCTCAATGTCACTCTGAACACGCCGTTCACAGCGAGTGAGTTCCGACGCGGCACGGGTGCGAGAACCGCACACTCACTTCATGGCACTTGTTGTCATAACGATGAAGACTCACGCATAGGGAACGCAAGCAACATGACCTTCTACCTCGTGAAACGGTTGCTGAATGACAACGTGTTCCGCTATGCGACTCAAATGACGATTTCGGGTAGGACTGGACATCATGAAGTCAAATGCAGATCTCGCCACAGGGATTGAGTGCGACATGGAGTTGTACTACGGCATGAGCGCCAAATCGATCACTCTTCCCTGTATTCCATTCTCTTCCTTCTGAACCCTAGACAGCATCTTCAAGCGAGATGAGATTTCCGTTTTCATTCAGTGGGCGATCAAGGATTGTCCGCTGCGAATCAAGGCGTTCAATGTGATCATGGGTTGACTCTCCTCTTCCTCCTCACAGATAGAACAGCCTGAGAACAGAAAGTACACCAGCAGCATTCGACACATCTGCTACGTGCTCATGAACGAATCGAAGACTCCCATTTCAATTCTGTTCAACGGCGAACCGCCTACCGCCGCTGATGTGCCCACTACACAGCCTCAAAGCGAAGTGATCATCCAGGACATCAGTAGTCTTCTCTTCTCCATCTTCAAACGTAGACAAATCGGATTTCGAGAACCAGGAGTGGACTACTCTCGAAAGCGCGAGGACCTACGATTCCGAGGAGTCCGTTCTCGTTGAAACGATGCTGGGAGGAAAGCGAGAGTGCAGATCCGTGTATCTCCAGTACATGTCCGTTCACTACATCAACTACGTCTTGAAAACGGAGGAGAAGGGCATTCTTCAAAGAGCATGGAACTACTTCAACTCCATTCCAGACAAGAAAACCACCGATCGAAAGGTGGAGTCCTACCAGTCCCTTCCCTCTTCCCTCACGGACGGCTTTTCCTCGATTCATCAGGACGATCGCATCTTCTTCACGGGTCACCAGCCCTACAAGAAGGACGATATCCAGTTCGTTCTGCCCCTCCTCTTCTCGAACGAAGAGTCAAACGTGATTCCCCAACAAGAGATCTTCTTCTACTCCATGAACGGCGTCAACGGTGCATCCCTCACAGGCTCAACTCTTGCCTTCCAGCTGGAGGACGGCACGATCAAGACGGTCTACTGCTCGTCGAACTGCCTCATCTTCCACTCCACACAGGACAAGATGAGGGTGGTCATGGCGCTGAAGGGAGACAGAAGCGACTGGAAGCACATCGAGTTGGCTCCCTACCGAAGCGTGGCCCCGTTGAGCGAGAAGCGGTCGTTCGTCCAGCCGACGAAGCAGACGAAGCTGAGAGACCAGATCGTGGAAGACGCGCTCCTCTACAACATCCCCACGCTGATCGAGGGCGTCACCTCCTCCGGAAAGACCTTCACCGTGGAGCAGTACTGCATGCGCGCCCTCCTTCCCCTCGTGCGCTACAACTTCAGTCCCTCCTCCACCATCGAGGAGCTGCTCGGCGACATCGTGATCACGAAGGAGAGCGACATCAAGTACATGAACGGCCCCTTCACGGACGCCTTCGTGTTCGGGAAGATCCTGCTGCTGGACGAAATGTCCCTCGCGCAGTCCACGGTGGTTCAGAGCATTCTGTCCTTCCTCTTCAGCAAGCTTCTCCTGTACGAAGGGTCGGGTAGGAACGAGGAGAAGAAGATGCACGCCCACTTCCGCGTAATCGCCACGCAGAACCCCGCCGGCAGCTCCTACAAGAGAAGCACCATGTCCGACTCCATTCGAGACTGCTTCCGCGTGATTACCCACGATACGAGAAATGCTCGCTACTTCCCCATGATCGAGCCCAAGGAGCGCTGTGAGATCATCACCGGCATGTTCCACGGAGATGCGAAGATGGGGAACGCGGTCTCGGCGTACCACGAGAAGGCGGAAAACAGAAAGAAGACGACGACGATTGACTACTATAAGGGCAAGGACTACACGCTTCGCGACTGCTCCCGCGTGCAGAGTCTGATGAAGTGCTTCCGAGAACTGCACAGCGCCAGAGACCAAGACGCTCTCCAACGCGCCGCCCAGCTCGCCTACAACCTCAACGAGATGAGCACAAAACCTCTGATCGCCGCTCCTCCGATTACGTTCACCCACGACCGTCTCGACACGGAGCGCTGGAAGGACGTGTACGACCGAGTGACTGCGGGCATTGAGAGCGGCTGCCACATTCTCCTGGTCGGAAAGACGGAGTACGACGCTCGAAAGTACTGCCACGCGATTCTCGGAGACAAGCTCACCGGCATCATCCACTGCAGCTCCTCCTCCTCCACGGAGAACATCATCGGCGGCTACACGCTGAAGGAACAAGACGGCAGAATGCTCCCCACGTTCGACCCCTCTCCCCTGCTCGTCGCCATCAAGTCCGGAGGTGCCTGCGTGCTCCAGTCCATGGAGACAATGAAGTCCAACGTGATCGAGCGTCTGAACTCGATTCTCGAGCTGTGTCCCTCGGACGGGAGACGCCACGTCGTGCGCTTCGACGAGGACCGTGAAGAACCCGACTACGTCATGGACTCGTCGTTCCGTGTGGTTGCCACCACTTCGGAAAAGGGACTGCTCGCCTTCTCGCCCGCTCTCCGAAACCGTTTCCTCGAGGTGTTCATCGGCGAGGAGAACAGGAAATACATGACGTACTCGATGAAGGCGGAAACGGTGGAGGTGCGCTCTCCGGAAGAAGAGGCGGTGGCTCAGCTGGTCGAGAAGAACCGAAACGACGTGTTCGAGTACCACCGGATGTGCGACATGCTGCTGTTCTTCAAACACAGCACGAGTCTCGCGCTGGATGGCAACCTGCTGGAGGTCGTGAGGAAGAACCAGCCGCTGTCGAAGGTCGCTGGCTTGGCTGGCAGTTCGGAGAAGGAGTGCGAGCTTCTCAAGTGCATCAGTCTCGGAAGAGCGTCGGTTCTGTACGGTCCTAAGGGCTGTGGGAAAACGATGCTGGTGAACGAGTTGTTGAAACGCGTCCACAACGAGAATCACCACATTCTCCACGTGTCGGCTGAGACGGACTACGGGACGCTGATGGGCAGCATCGACACGAGAGGCGACTTCAAGGAGGGCGTTTTGTATCGGTCTGTGATGAACGGAGATCTGGTGGTGTTCGATAACGCCGAGAATATGACGATGGAGCTGTTGGAGATGCTGGACATCCTTCTCGACCCCTTCGCTACGGAGTTCTCGTATCCGGTTCGCGGCAGCATCCATCCCGCGTTCCGTTGTCTCTTCGTCTTCACGTCACGGAGAGAGAAGCTGACGGTGGCTCTTCCCGCGTTCTTCAGAACCGTTTCGCTGGGCCCCTTGACTGCCAAGAGAGTGGAGGAACTCGTGAGGACGGAAGTGTGCAAGCACTTCTCGCACCACATCGAGAAGGGCGAGATCACGATGAACGAAGTGTTCGTGTTGGACAGCGTGTTGGCATCTTGTGAGAAGCCCGTTCTTGTGGCGGCAGGATTGCTGGCGGATCGCGAGGACAAGAAGACCATGATGCTGGACGTGCTTGATGAGATGAATGTGGACGAGGGGACAGCACAGTCGGCGAAACTGATCATGGACGCGAAGGCTGTAACGATTGAGCCGCGTGGGACGGGAAGGAAGTACTGCTTCATTACGCGTGGAGACTACCAAATCAGCGCACCCGTGCTGTATGACGAAATCATGAGGGTCGACTCCTCCATCCAACTCGCCGTGTTCACTGCCTGCTTGACCTCCTTCAAGACGAATCATCTCCCTCTGCTTCTCGTTGGCGACCCGGACATCACGAGCGAGGTGAACCGACTCCTGGCTCCCTCCTCGGTCACGATCGAGTTGTCGCAGTCCATCGAGATGTCCCACCTCTTCGGCGAGGTGTCTCTCTGTCACATGAGCGACGTGCTGTCCATCATCCGCTCGCTTCCCATGCCGAAGGACAACCAGGAGGTGTTGATGGGCTATCGGGAGTACTTGGAGCGAAAGCAGGAGGAACTCACTTTGCCGCCAGACGAAATGGAGGATTCGGTGGACCCGTCTTCGTTGGTGTATCGTCCGGGTCCGTTGCTGCGCTCCGTCATCTGCGGCACTCCCCTCTATCTGAGCAACATCAACTTGCTGAACGAGCGACTGCTCTGCAGACTGTATGGGCTGCTGTTCAACCTTAGCAACAACGAGTTCGTTCTCTTCGAGGACAACACGAAACCCCAGGACAACATCGTCGACGAATCCTCCATAATGATGCTGGCTTGCGACTCCCCCGACTACGCGCGCGTGGAAAAGAAGGACAGCTTCCTCCAGGTGTTCTGCCGTCCCTTCTCGCCGACGGAAATGAGCAAGTACCAGTTCAAGAACAAAGAGACGTATCCGCTGTCCATTCTGCGCAAGTCGGAGACGGTGCGCGAGTGCTTTGTCGACCCTTCTGCCACAACGCCTGACTACCTGACGTATCTCCAGTCGGAGACTTCGGCGAGACAGGACTTGATCGAGCGAATGAGCAGAGAGCCCGAGACGGAGCCGATGACCCACTTCCTGTTCACAGCAAGAGACGCCAAGGTGAGTGAGGTGATGCTGAAGGATTCGTCCTCGTTGAGTGGACTGTTCACGAAGGAGGTGCTGGATTCCGTGTGGTCTTCTCTGGTCCAGAAGAACGAGCTGCTGCCGACCAAGACGACGATCCAGCTCCTGTTGTCCGTTGCTCTCGCCGATAGAGGCGACATTCCCGTGATTCTTGAGGGCGATCCCGGCGTTGGCAAGACTGCAGCGACGGAGAACTACCTCCTCCGCCACGCCTTCACCTACAAGAGAATCAACTTCTCCAACAGCACGACGGCAGACACGCTCTTCGGCTGCTACACCATCGTCAACGGCAATCCGACCTTCAAGGACGGCTCCATCACCGAGCTGCTTGTTCGCGAGCCCTTGGACTGCAAGAAGGCGCTATTGTTCGACGAGGTGAATCTGGCTCCATCGGACGTCCTGGAGCTGCTGCTGACGCTGATCCGCTGCTACTCCAGTCATTCTCGCTTCCAGATTCCGGGAAGTCGAGAAATCGAATTGCCGAGCAAGCTGCTGATCGTGTGCTGCATGAATCCCGCCTCCATGTCCGCGAATCGAAGTGTGCTGCCGCGTCGCTTCTACTCGCACTGCCTGTATCACCGCGGACTGAGCTACTCGCTCAGCGAACTGTTCTGCACCGCCAAGTCCATCCTGAACACCGTGTCCGACAAGAGCATGGAGGAGAAGGTGATGAATCTGTTCACCTACTCCTTCAAGTCGGAGCAGAAGACGTCGATTCCGTTCTCTCTCCGTGACGTGCTGAAGGTGGAGCAGATCTGCATGGACAAGAGCTCAAACCTGAGTTTGGAAGCGGCTCTGTGGCTGGTGTTCGCCTGTCGTTATGAAGAGAGCGACCGAAGAGAGGTGGAGCGAATCCTTGGCAAGCAGGAGAACGTGGAGTTCAACGTGATCAAGAACGAGGACACGTGCACCGTCACTGGCTTCTGGGACCTCGAAGTCCCCACGCCCTACAACCCTTCGTTCAAGGAGTGGGCGCTGTCGACGTCGGAGTGTTTGACGGTCTACAAGCTGAGCATGGCGCTTCGCTCCAAGCGCGCCATTCTCGTGTACGGTTCTTCTCCCTCCGGCAAGTCCTACTCCATTCTGAACGTGGCGCAGATGCACGGCATGCGTTGTCAAACGGTCTATCTGAACCACGACAGTACTCCTGACTCGTTCATCGGAAGAAACACCATCAGCAGGAACGAGGACGGGAAGGAGAACCTTCTCTTCCGACCGGGTCCGTTGGTCGAGGCGATGCAGAACGGCAGTTGGGTCGTAATCGAGGACATCCATTTGGCGAACAACGATGTGATGGAGTGCCTCAACTCGCTGTGCGAGGAGAACCCCTCTCTCAAGGTGACCCAGGGAGAAACAGAAGTGACGTACGTGGGCAAGAAGACGGGAAATGAAGCGGAGAACCAGGTGCAGATTCGAGACGGATTCCGCATGTTCTTCACCATTTCGGAGAACACGCTCAAGCACTTCACCGGTCCGTTCCTGAGTCGTTGTGTGATCGTGTTCTGCGACTCCATCGCCAATTCGCTGAGCGTGCAAGAGATTTGCCAGTCCGTGGAATCCGAATGCAATGCAGCGTGGTTCGGAGAGAAGGAGAGTGCTCGCTTCCGTCGCTGTATGCGTGTGATCAACAGCAGAGAGAAGGACGCCTTCAGAATCGAGTTCGGAGAGGCGCCAACGGCGCATCCTTTGCTTGCAAAGAGAGCGATTCCCCACACCATCGAGTTCCAGCTCCGTGAACTGAATGACAAGATTACTGCCCTTTCCGACGAGGAGAAGGTGAAGGAGGTGAGTGCCGTGTTGATGCGCCTGGTCAACTCGACGCCTCGTAGCTTTGACAGACAGGAGGTGATTCCCGCTCTTCAAGGACTGGAGCTGTCGATAGCGAACCACTTCATTCTCTTCGTGCTGAGAAAGATGGTTGCTCTGCTGAGTTCCGGAGACTTGGAGAACACGATTCTGAAGAGACAACCGAACGAGAACGCTGTGGTGCTGAGGAAGTGGAGTTGCGCCTGTCTGATTGACACTCCATTCAGGAAGGGCTGCTCGGTGGACGACATTGAACTGAAAACGGGAATGGAGCTGAAGAATCTGTTCAGCGTGGACTACACGAGGGAGCACGAGTTGCTGCTGCTGAACTACATGTGCGAAAGAGGCGCTCAGTACACGCAATCCCTGGAGTATCCGGAGCTTCAGTACCTGATGGAATCCTTCTTCTCCTACTTGGATTCGAGCGAGTCGAACGAGAAGGTGGCTGAAGAGGCCAAGCAAGTCCTGAAGATCAGACATGAATACAAGGAGTTACATTCGCTTTGCGAGAACAACAAAAGGCTGAGGAGAACAGAGATGACGCTGATTGTGGGCTTCACAGACAAGATCGAAGACGCGTTCAACGCTCTGCCGTCGTGCCTGAAGAGCAGCAGGGGAGCGAAGACGGTACTGGAGTACTGCAAGACGAAGAGAGAGGCGGCGGATGACTACCTCATCAACCCTGACATTATTGGCGTAGATGATATAACGATGCAGTGTGCCTACGATAATGCCATCCGACAGTGCAACAACAACCAGAATCTCATGAGCGCGATCAAAGAGGCGTTTGACGGGAAGATAGACAAGGAGACCTACAGTGCGCTCCGGCTGAATAGGATTGATATGGATTACAGGCCGTACGATTACAACTCTGCGACAAGTCGTTCGATCGCCATGATCTCGCACTGTTTGTACAAGTTGAAACACTTCAGTTGCCCCGTGTTCATCATCAACGAGTACTGCGAAGTGTTCAACAAGCTCCACTTGACGCTGCCGTGCATCATCACCAACTTCTCCGAGTACGAAACTGTGAAGGAGAGTCTCTTCGTTCTGCTGAATGCGTTGCTGGTGAAGGAGATGGAGTCAAACGTGGATTGGTGGGAGGGCATCCTTGACTGCCACAACAAGTATCCGTTCTACGCTCCTGTGCTGTATTCCAACAATCAGATTGATGGAGCGATCGATGTGTTGATGGATAACAGTTGGTATGATTCGTGCCTCAAGGGAGCGAAGAGAAAGGACACCGACAAGAAGTTAAAAGAGGTGAAGACCCTTCTGATGAATGAGTTACACCGTGATGAAGAAGGCGATATCCAACCCATTTCCCTGCTGTTGCCGGTCGTCATCAAGGACATTGACTCGGGGAGCTGCGACCAGTACACCGTTGATCAACTGAATGCCGTGGAGAGCAACTGGACTTGTGAACTCGATCCCAATGTGAAGTGTGGGAGTGTGGTTCCTTCGATTTTGTTGCAAAGAGAGTGCGTGCTTAACCGAAGATTGAGAGAACTGCGAAGTGAGTTGGAGTGCGTCTGGAAATCGAATCTCTCCTTGACGGAAAGGCTGATGATCGTTTGTCCTCGAAAGAGAAGCGCGTTGGGAAGTGTCGTGTTGGACATCCTGAAGAACAAAAGCCTTCACGACATTGCGCTTGAAGTGCTTCCTCACGTGTCCACTGTGGACGAGTTGGTTTCAGGAATCCAAGAGAGGATGAAACGCAGTACGGAAGAGAAGCTGACGGAACTGAAGAACGAAGTGGCTGGCATGGAGGATGTGATGAAGCAAAAGGAGGGAGAGAGAGATGGGTTGCGGAGTACTCTAATGGAGAAGAAGAAGGAGATGGTGGAAAAGTTCACGAGAATGGCTGATGAAGAGAACAAGCGGATGAACGTCAACAATAACGCTGCTCTCAACAAGAGATCCCTTCACTTCCATGCGTATCTTGCCGCTGTGAATGCGATGCAAGACGGTGATGTGGACTTCTACTACAAGACGGTGTCAAGGGATTCGGTCGACAAATGGAGGAAGAATTTGAAAGACAAGTACACTCCGTTCTCGTTCCAAGTCGTTACGATTGATAGGGAGTGGTGGAACAACTACAAAGATGCGGGAGACGACATTGAGATGACTATTCTTCCAAATGGTTTGCCTGTTGTATTGACTGGCAACGTGATCCAGGTGAATAAGCAGTACTTCCATCAACCACGAGGAAAGGATGACTTCGTGTACCTTACTCTTCCATTGGCACCGTTCAAGTGGAACATCGCGTTCAACGAGAAGGGTGAGAAGTACTGTCACATGAAGTACTACTGTCGAGAGCTGTATGTAGCAATGGATTTGGATAGAGCACGCAAGCCCTCCTTCATTCAGCTCAAGCTGTTGCACAGTATGGTGAAGTGTCGCCGAACATTCAGCCTCTATTACTCTCTGTCTGGAACTCTCAATCAATCATTACTGTACAACTACTGTAAGGTGAATGGGGACAAGAAGTTGAACCCGTCTGCAGTATTCATTCGTCAGCATAAGTGTGCTCTGTTCAGTGCGGACCAGTACTATCTCTGTGGAGAAGAAGCCACATCCGAGACTCAGATTCTTCCTCTAAGCGAGGTTTCGTTTGAGAAGAAGAAGACATGGACGTATCAAGACTACATCTTTGTGTACAACGAGACGATTTCATCGAAGAATGACCTCTCCAAGGAAGATGTCGCTGACTACGATGCCTGTTACAAGGAGTATCTGAAGGTCGCCGAATCCCTTCGCCAAGACAAGACTCAAGTGGACAAGAAGAAGACTGACCTGCGAGTGATGGAATCGGAGTTGGACAAGATCGCGGGCTACTTCTTCCCTTCTGCGACGTTCCGTTCTTCACGGATTGACTGTTCGAGCTCTCTCAATGACGCTGTTGTGCTGATGAAGGAGAACGAGAACTACCTCATTTGCCTGCCGAAGAAAAAGGAATACCGATTGCCTGAGAACTATGTGGGACTGGATGGGTCTTCAATTGTGCTCCCTGTGATTAGCATGTGCAGCGACGTTCTGTGGAGCGTTGAGAGTGAGGATTGTGACGTCACGAAGACGGAGAATGGAATTGTGGTGATAGCCGACGATGCGAGAGAAGGGGAGAACCGAGTGATGCTGAAGATAACGCTGTTGTCGCTGTCTCATGAGAAGGTGGCTGAGGATGAGTTCTCCCTCGTTTTCAGGAGAACGGCTGTGTCCAATCTGATAAGAACGAGTTGTGAGTGCTCCTTCAGGTCTGATTGGGGAAACAAAGAGAACAAGTTGTATCCTTCCACTTTCCCTGTCACGGTGTGGATTGATGGACGAGAGAAGACGATTCATCAAAAGAAGGATCGCTATTACCGCAATGGTCGTTGGTACTATGATACTTCTCCCTCCTTTGAAATGATTTCGAGCAATCCGTACATCACAGTGGCTAGAGTCACTGGTGCGTGTAGGAATACGGGAACGCTCTTCACGTACAATGACAGTGGCACACTGAGCGTATTCACCAAGACGTACACCAGCCCCAACACGATTACCCTCAACTCATCGATATCCGTGAACACGAAGACAACTCTTGCTGATCTCCAGTCGAATGATATGTCCCGATTCCTGTCTGCGTTCTCCAGTCTCTCGCTGGTGCTGGTGTCGTGCAAGAGCAGTGAACGACAGACCATCGTCTCCATTCTCAGCAACTGCGTATCCTCCACTCTCCTTCTCCCGTCCATTAAGAAGAAGGCGCAGGATGTGTTGAATCTCGTCTCGAAGGATAAGGTGGCGTTGCAGTGGGTCGAGGATCGATCGATCATTATTGCGAGATGGGAGCATCCGGAAGACGATGAGATGCAAGACCAGTCGGATGGTGAGAATGAGGCTGATGTGAGTAAGGTCAATGTCATCACAAGCAATGCAGACGAAAAGCCAGGAGAGCCCGGAGGCACGCACTACACTATTGTTGACACGAACATGGGAGATGTGATCGATAACGTCATCAAGGCGGTCGTTCTGGATATGCCGGAGGAGACTGACGGAGGAGGCGGGAAGCCCGTTGAGGCACCAAAGGAGGAGAAGAAGAAGGAGACGAAGAAGGCGGAGGACTACCAAGGCATCAACTACCGTGAATACCTCAAGAAGATGGAGAAGCAGCCGATGAACGCCATCTTTGAGAATGCGTTCAAGCGAAGAAGCACCGTCCACTTTGTGAACCCCAAACTCGATCGGTTGGTGTCCGTTTCTCTCCCGAATCAGAGTGCAGCGGTGGATCGGGAATACAAGAAGTGTGTGATCAGCACGGCTTCCCGCATCGTATATTCCTTGATGGAGAGAAACAAGGACGGGAAGATACCGTACGCCAAGGTGAACGTGATCATCGACACGAACTACAGTCACAAGACGGGAAAGGCGAGACTGCGGTCGCTAGTGGCGTCGACCTATCTCGCTGTTCTGAGAGAACTGGGTGTTCCCTTCGACCTCTACGTGTCGTGCGGTCGTAAGAAGTTCGTTCAGGTGGAGGAGTTGGAAACGCGTTCCCTGGATGACCTGCTTTGCCTCGTTTCTGACTTGGAGGGTGTTGTGAAGATCCCGTCCACGCCTCTGGATCTCATTTCCTCGTTCAAGAGAGAGGAGAACACGATTCACGTGATCATCAGCGACGGTTTCAGCGAGCAGTTGATGTCCGTCGAGTCGTGTGTGAACGGCGTCTTCACGGTGTTCAAGAGCCAGGTCTTCCTGTTGTGCGTGGTGGGTTCCGGGGATGAGGCTTTGTCCGGGTCGAATCAGTCCCAGTTGGAGAGTAGTCTGAAGCACAACTTCAACGACAACATGATGTTGATCAAGAATCTGGGTGACATGGTCACGAAATCGAGCACTATCGCTTCCTTCGTGCTCTCGAACGAAGTGGGGGTCAAGCCTCTGAAGAGTGATCCCGTTGACGCTCAGTCTGGCAGTCTCGTGGTTCCGAGTGAGTTGAGCACTGCATTTGAGTCGACGCAATCCGTCGTGATGGTGAGCACGATTACCGCCATCAAGAAGGCGACGTTCGTCGACATTCGCGACGCCGATCTCAACTACATGCCCGTGGTCAAGGGAGGCGAGAACTTCATTCGGGGCATCAATAGTCACGTGAAGCCGGACAACTACTTCGATTCGCTGAACCTGTCGTTCTTCGTCCCGAACAAGGCGTCTTCGTTCGTGGCAGCCACGTCGGGAACGTCCATCATCATCGCCAAGTACATCAAGTACCTCGTGACGAAGAGCGGCGACGGCAAGTTCTTCAAGAAGCTGGGGAGCGCGAAGACGAGGTACTACAACTGCGGCTTCGTGATCGACTGCTCCTCCCTGGCGTTCAGCGAGACGAATCGTCCGCACTCGCTCGTCACCATCTTCACTCTCCTCCGCAACCTCAGCAATCTCCAGCTACCCTGCGTTGACATCTGGGTCGCGACGAACGTGGTCACGCGTGTGGCGACGGGAGTTGCCTCCATGGACTTGTGGGAGACGCCCGTAATTGCCGCGGTTCTGGAGGCGATTCAACACCCTGTGCCCAACACCGCTCTTCACGAGTGCATCCGCTATGCCTGCTGCACGTGCAACTCGCGCTCCTTCTCCTCGGTGATGATGGTCTGCACGAACGGCGTGCTCTGCAAGGAGACGAGAGAGGAGATCCAGTCGGTGGTGAGCACCTTCGAGATGAACTACGTGGGCATTGGCATTGGTTCCTATCTCTGTGGCTTCTATGACCTGTTCCCGAGCATGATCTGGCACTCCAATCCTCTTCGTCTGTCGGACGTGATCGCTTCAAAGGACGACGCTTCGAAGACGAGAGACATGTACGGTGTGGTGGAGAAGAAGGCAGATGCGTCGATTCTCTCCAAGAAGGGCAACTTGCACTACAACGAAGTGGTGGAGAAGATAACGAACGTGCCGAGTGAGTACGAGTTGCAGATGAAGGACGTGCGTGTCGACGACGCGACCGAGAACGGAGTGAGAATTGGCGACATCGACAGCAACAACAAGTACGATTTGGGCGCAGATGGTGGCTTCAGTGAATACACGGTTCTCTTCGTGATTCTGTACTTGTGCCGGAATGAGCGGGACGGTGACGGCAAGATCATCGACGAATCGATCACCGAAGAGGTGCTGGTTAACGGAAAGGAGGTGAAGGGCGAGCGATTCTCTCCCGTGCTGAAGCTGGGACCCACGATGAGGAACGGCAAGTACATCGGCAAGGCGTTCAACATCCAGTACGCGTTCGACTACAAGACGGCAATCGATCAGCTCATGAGTGGCAAGATCCGAGTGGCGTTCATTACGTGTTCTCCCGGCGATGGCGTGTTCCCGAAGAATGGAGACAGGTATAAGGACTACTGCAACGCCTTCCTGGAGACAGTGAACCACTTCTATCATCGTGGAGGCGGTGTGTTCTGGTTCCTGGAGAACTACCCCTACACCTACGAAGCCGACCTGTACTTCAAGAAGTTCTACAAGTATGACATTGTCAAGGACAAGGAGAAGAACGTCGCTGGAGGCAACTTCATGAAGCGCGTGAAGAAAGAGAAACCGGGAAAGGGGCAGTTCGTGACTTACGGTGGAGACGTCTTCGACATCAGCAGGATTGCAAAGCTCGATTTCGGCTTGACGTCCATCTATGAAGGACAGACGCTGTGCGAGATGGATGAAGCGAGATTGGTGAAGGACCAGTTCTGTGTGTTTGCTCGAGAGAGTTCTGGCTGTGCGTCGATCGTCTTCAAGGAGGACGGTATTGATTCGGAGGGACGAATGATCATCGACACGGCTGCGTCCAAGCTGTTCCTGGAGTTTACGTCCAAGGGCACAGCGCGATGGATCAGTAACGCGGCTGTGTGGCTCTGCAACACAGGACGGTTCAACCTTGAGAGGGACAACAATGCAGAGGCGAAGACGGGTATCGACATGAAGGGTCTTGGAGTGGAGAAGCAGAAGCTTGTTCCGTTTGTTCCGAGAGAGCAGCCCAAGAGAGCGATTGACTTCTGTCTTTCTGTTGTCTTCGACACAACGGGATCTATGAGTGACGCTATCGACTCGGTGAAGCAGACCATCGAAGGGTTGTTGAAGAAGCTGGAGGCGATAAAGAAGCAGCACGGAAGCAGGGGTGGTGCTATTGTGGGGCAGATCATGGAGTATAAGGACTATGGGGATAGAATAAACAATAACTGCAGCATTACAAGTGATTTCGGTGAACTGAAACGGAGAGTGGATGGTTTTTCTGCATGTGCTGGAAGTGGATGTGGTTGCGAAGATATGCAGTATGGTGTGAAATGCGCCCTCTCCAACATGACCCAAAGTGCCTACAGAGAGTACTACCACATGATGGTGATTATCGGCGACTATCCGAATCACGGAGATGATAAGAGTTGTCGATGTTACCACTATAAGAATGAAAGAGAAGGAGGGCGCTCGTATGATTCTGTTTGGAACGACTACTTCAACCAAATGCGAAAAATGGACAACCTCCAAATCTGGTTCATGCCCATCAATCCTGGTGAAATCAGAATGACATACAACCGCTTCAAGTCCAATCTGGGAGACAAGGTCAACATCACGAGTGACACATCGGGAGACCAGTTGAAGACCCTGTTCGACGACACCATCACGGAAGTCTACTCCAACCTGATGGGCATTTCGTAACTCTCTTTGTTCAACAAACACTCCAATTGCTCTTCAGCGAACACGTGCGGTTGTACACGATCTTGGTGCGGTTCGCAGAGTCCTTGTCCACCACGAAGTAGCCCAGTCTCTCGAACTGCACGTGGTCCTCCACCTTCTTGTTCACCAGCGACTGCTCGATCATCGCGTCGCCCAGCACGATCTCGCTCTCCTTGTTGATGTGCGACACCCAGTCGTCCAGCACCGACGGGTCCTCCTCGAAGAACAGGTGGTTGTACAGGCGGATCTCGCCGCGCGCGGGCTCCTCGCCCAGCTTCGAGCCAGCCAGCCAGTGCATCGAGCCCAGCTTGCGCTTCTTGTTCGCCATCGCGTCCTTCGCCTCCTCCTCGCTCAGCACGCTGCAGCGCACCTCGCGCACCTCGCCCTTCTCGTCGCACACCACCTCGTCGCAACGCACCACGTCCGCGTACTTCAGACTCACGATACGACCCGGCGCGAAGCCCAGGAACTTCGGCTCGTCCTCCAGCTTCACGTCGTCGCGGTCCACGAACAGCACGCGCTGGTACGGCAGGTCGCGCACGCCCTTGCTGGCGTCCTTCGGGAACAGCGGCGCCTTCACCACGGTGAAGAAGTCCTCGGGCTTGTTGGTCAGCACCAGCTTCACGGGGTGCAACACGGCGAACGCGCGAGGCGCCTTGCCGTCCAGGTCCTCCTTCACGAAGTGCTCCAGACGCGACCAGTCGATGGTCGTCATGGTGGTGCGCGTCACCGAGATGTCCGCGCAGAAGTTGTTGATGGAGTCGGCGGTGTAGCCGCGACGCCGCAGACCCTTGATGGTGGGCATGCGCGGGTCGTCCCAGCCGTGCACGATGTGGTTCATCACCATGTACTTCAGCTTGCGCTTGGACATCACCGTGTTGGTCAGGTTCAGGCGCCCGAACTCC
>ERZ1106923.91-NODE-91-length-40464-cov-17.182187_pt1 | contig 40464 bp, 41 predicted proteins | sample MGYA00403657_ERZ1106923 | MGnify/ENA primary metagenome ERZ1106923 (study PRJEB35170, sample SAMEA104062425) | human gut metagenome | biome: human gut; feature: human-associated habitat; material: faeces | place: Denmark | collected 2012-06-19 ...
TTGGAGCACTTTGTACTACGAGAAGTGAAGAGCCGAGTGAGCGAAGCGAGGAAGAAAGCTATTTATGGAATCGATAAAATAGTCCTGTTTTCTGAACCACACAATACCCACTACTAATGGAATGACAGAAATCAAGATAATGAATTCGTGCGAAACGCCTCCCGCACGAATTTAGACGGCCTCCGTATGAAGTTTGTGAACGTATCATAGTATAACAAGAACATACGCAGAATTTGAGAAACAACAAACAAGTATCCATGGACTTTTCATTTTATCGGCACTTTTGAAAAATCCCTCATATTTGTGGCATGCCATGAAACCAAAATCTTGACGTTAAACTCCATTTACCGGGTTTCTGTTGAATGAATGACTTTCACATTGGAGACGTCGTGGTGGACGAGAGCGGGAATATCGGTAGCATTCGGCAAAAAGAGTGAACTTTAGGCACGGTAGCCTACATGGGTCCCATCTGTCTATCCAAACCCTCCATTCCATGGCTAGGAATTGTGTGGAACTCGGACAAGCGTGGGAAGAACGACGGATCACTGACGGACGAAAACGGTGTACACGTTTATTTTCAGTGCAAGCCCAACTGCGGCTCCTTCGTACAGCCGTCCAAGGTGCAGAGGTGCAAAACAATTGCGCAGGCGATCCAAACCAAGTGGGAGAAAGCGAATGCGTTGACGGATAGATACAAGAGCGATAGTAAGAGCTCGTACTGTGCGACGGAGCGAATTGCGATGAAGGACGATGACCCGAAGGCGAAGATGATTGAGTTGGTGGGAATGGATGAAGTGGCGGACTACCAGCTTCACAGCTCCATCATCACTGCCGAGCTGTCCTACCAGAACATCGTTGGAGTTGGGGAGGTGAATGCCTCGTTTCAGACAGTTGAGACGCTGGACTTGAATCATAACTGCATCCAGTCGACGGATGATGTGTATTCGATTCTGCAGGCATTCCCGTCCTTGCAATACCTCATTCTCAACAACAACCCTATCCATTCTTCTCTGTCTACCTTCCCGATCCGCAGTACGTTGGTGACGCTGGCGCTGTCGTCAACCACACTTCATTTCAACAGTGTGATTCCATTAATCGCCTCTCTCCCCTGTTTGCGAAATCTGTACATGTCCAACAACGGAATGAAGGACGAGGCGATGCAGAGTCCGAACTCCGCCTCTTTGCTCCAAACGCTCGATCTGTCTTCCAACTCCATTTCGCAGTGGTCTGTGCTGCGCAATCTGTCTTCTCTGTCTTCTCTACGCTCCCTGTACGTGGGCGACAACCCCTTCAAGTCATCGCTGTCATTCTCGTTTCCCCACATCCATTCTCTGGATATCAGTCACATTTGCATCGGTTCGTTTGCGGAGATGAAGGAGATTCTGTCTCACTTCCCCTCGCTGGAAGAGTTGGAGATGCGCGGTAATCCGTGGTACGACAGTGACGGACAGTCCAGAGAGGTTGATGCGATGTGAAAGACTCACGTCTAGACGCTGATTGCGGAGTACCCGCTGCTGAAGAAGCTCAACTATGCCGTCATCACCGAGGAGGAGCGGAAGGATGCGGAGTTATCCGTCCTTTCAAAACTATTTGAGGTAATCAAAAGAGGGGGGAGTGAATTGCAGCAGTTTATGGGGGAGAAGAAGATTACGGCGGCAGCATGGACTTCGCTTTCTGAAATGAAGCAACAAGAATATTTAACAGGGTATGATACATTGAGCGTAACTATTGCTGTGTTCTTCTCATGAGTAGCGATTACTGCACACGCACGGAGTGCCTCGCATTCGTGGCATTTCGAAAAACGAAAACGTCACGACGATAAAGAATTCGCTAATATCCGTATTCATCGAAGAAGAGACAAAGAGTGAGCTTCCTCGGAGGCGTTTATCCTAGGAAATGCGATCAAAAAGCTTCCCTCCGGGATGACGGTGAAGAAGCTGATTCCCTTGCTGGCGAGAGAGTATGGATTGAGGCCTCTGTTCATTCGCCTCTACACCTATTCAAATTCGGAGAAGGTGATTTCCGTTACGGGGTGTGATGGTTAGGAGTACTTGACAGACGGATTCAAGCCACTTTCCGAATACGGCATTGAGGAGGGTTGTGTCATTGGCATTGAGAGAGTGCAACAACCTTGGTCTCTTTGTTCGATACAAACAGGAGAAAAGTACTTCTGGACGACTCCAAAGAACTGATTGTTCGCCTCGTACAGCGACTGCATCAGCAACCGACATAACTCCATGTAGGATTCGACGAAATCCGATTCTTCCGGCTACACTTCAACACCCCACCCAAATCCGACCACAATCATCAAAATCATCGCCTTGCATTGACTGAAGCACTCCGTCATTTCCTTGACGCCGTATTTGTGCTTGTCAAACACATCGCCAATCTTGGCAGAGATGACTTCGCAGAATAGCCTCGTACGCGACCTCTATGACTCACTTTGAACAGAATCGGCTACCCTTTCGCTAAATGTGTTCATACTCAACGCGATTCGCTTTATGATGTTCTCCATCGAGATGGCGTCGCTTGTTTTGATCTGCCAGTTCTGATCATAATCCACTCAACCCATTCCCACCTTCTTCTCGTTTGCCTTCTCCAAGATCTGATTGCTCACACTCTTACACTTGGCCAGGAACACTGGAGAAAGCTGAATCGACGTAGGGTAAGGCGCTCCCTTTGCAAAGTCTCCATCACTGATCGCGTTCACGCCCTCCGTCCAGTGCGTCAAGATGTACCACACGATGCGCTACGGGTCGTTGGACGCATGCATCACTCACACAGATAATCGTCTTCTCCATGCGCAGCTTGCTCTTCCACGTCTCGCCCTCCTGGTTGTCCAGAAGGAGGAAGAGAAGACACAGGTACACGGTGGCCGTTTCGTTGCGGATGTGGAAACGGTCGTTGAGTGCGCTCACCAGCGAACACTGGCTGTCCAGAGACTGGATGTACTGGAGCATCACCTTCACTCCCTCAAACACGTCGTGCAGCCTCCTTGTCATCAGACGCTGGTTCGGAATGATGGACCGCTTCCGCTCTCCGAGACCGACACTCAGAATGTCGAAGAACACCTTATCGTCGATGGCGAAATAGGCCTACGGGATGAACACAGACGAACGAAACCACTTCGCACATGTACTCCTTCTGCGTTGTGTTGAAATCGACAATACTCCACGAATTCACGAATAGCGATTCCTTGAAGAAGTCAAAGATACGGTACTACATGTTAGTGCGGAAAGCAACTCCCTGCAGAGTCAAGAACATCTTCACTGATAAACACGTCGGTGTTCTCTCCCGCGTCGTTTGCGTTCGTCAGCTCCTCCTTCATCTTCGCGATAGCCACATCAACCGAGTATCCCCTCAACCAGTAGCCAAAGATGTCCTCTCGGAAGTTCACGGGATCGCCGATGAACACTTCCGATATAACGGAGTAGCTTTCGGCCATTGGGTCAAAGAAGTGTGGAGTGATCTGAACAAACAGCGGAATGGAACATATGTTACATAGCGGATCCCAGCACGTCTATTCCTCACTTCACACTCGTTCATCCTACGTCCTGTCCCCTTGAAGCGGGAATTCTGTTTCGGACTCACTTGCGGTGCTTCTTCACTCGCTCCAGAAATGCCGTTCACGGTTGCGATACGAGATGACTGTCGCTCAAGAACGGCTGTCCCCCTTGTCATCGCCTCCATCTTCTGCTCACTCTCCTTCGCGCACAACCATCGCAATAGCGGATACGGGATGAAAAACTGAATGACACGCTTTGGTGGCGAGTACGCGGCTGGCACGAAATGGACTACATAACACGACAGAATGGGGATGTACAGAATGCAACAATGATGACCGTAACCAGAGAAGAGAGAGAAAGGAACAGCGTCAGCAACATAAACATCATCAAGATCATCATGAACCGATTCGACATGACCCGTTGGCGCAGCCTATACATCACCAGAGGTGTGAGAGAGTACGTCGAGTCGTTCAACGCTTCGAAGAAAACGAAGGCAGGCCAGATCATCTCAAAACCCGATACCTTGAACGCATAGCCCAACGAGGGATTGTGAAGAAGAAACGGCCAGCAGAGGAGAGTATAAAGGAGGTTGGACAGGATGGAAACGAGCATGACGCGGTACACGAGTAAGACGGGACCTAGGGATGTTTCGATGAAGACACAGGAAACCATCTCTCGCCTCCATTCTCGTAGACGCGAATGCGAACATGGGGATGGAAAACAAGACGGAGAACGAAAAGGAATCCACGAACAGCCCCGTGAAGATGCGGAAGACTAGAATGAACGAAAGGATGCAATGGCACATTCGTGGTACTTGGTCACGATAAAATAGGGGATGGTAGCGAGACAGTAGTACACGCGAGGAACGCACAATGAGAACTATGAAAGAAACGGGGAAGAATACATACGATCTGGAATCCTCCGATGCTGTACACCAGCAGTTTCGATACATCTCCCATGGAGGACCAAAACTTGGAGATCCTAGTCATTACGAAGAAGACGCGGAAACTACGATGACGATATGTTGTGAAAGAAGCCATTGCCTCTTGGTTGATTCTCACTCATAGGACAGGCGAAGATCTATGTCATCAGGAAGGAAGCACGATTCCTCTACTCGGCTTTGAGCAGCAAATAGCGGAAATCAAAGGACTCGCGAAGATGAGCTCTTCTTTGTTGAGTCGAAGGACAACCGAAATCGGTCCGAAAAGCGGACAGCGTCGGATTAGACATCTTTCGATCAAGGGAATCATGGAGACGACCAAGAAGTCCTTTTCCGTGCTATCCATGTGCTCTGTTCTGTAGGGTTCGTAATGGGTTGTCACTGTAGAGGAGTCTCCCTGTTTCTCTGTCTCTGCTATGGAAGGTTCATTGTTGTGATTCGAAATTGTCGTGCGTTAAGACTAGGAGTACCGCTCTCTTTCAAGGCAGATGCTGAGCGATACCAACTATTCCTATGTTGTAGTACTCAATGACAGCAGTGCGATGGATACAACGGTTCGACCAAAGAGGATCGTCGCTTCGCCGAGTCGTTCTCCGGGGTCTGCGGTCACTCGTATGCAGTACGGCGTGTTTTCCATCGACAAGCCCTTTATGAATCCCGCCCTCTACAGTCGATACAGGGGTTCGACAGGATACGACTATTCTGGTTGTCAGAAGGGGAAGGCCTTCACTGTTGATGACGGTACGACTCATGGTTTCCATCGATTTCTAGTGTATCCTGTGAATGCTACAGCCATTGACATTTCGCTGATTACGGCCGGAGCGATGAACCGTCTCATTCTGTTTCCCATTATCGCGTCTCGATGGACGGGGTGGGCATCCAATCGTCGTGTCACTTCTAGTCCGATCATATTTGTTCTCCACATCAAGGAGGACGAGGAGCAGTCCCTCCGAGAGCGTCTTCTCAGCGAGGAGTATGCCGTCCTCTGTCAATCGCGCATCACGCTTCTGGTGTACGTGTCATCGAACAACTCCTACTTCTACTCCAACTACCCCATCAACATCCTGCGCAACATCGGCATCCGCCACTGCCGCACCACCCACTTCCTCCTCGTCGACACCGACATGCTCGTGTCGCAGAACACGTACGCCGTTCTGTCCCAGCTGAAGGACACGCTGCTCGCCGACGAGAAGAACGCGCTGGTGCTTCCCGCCATATTCAGTGCTTCGTGGACACTGCCGGACCTCCCGCTCGAGGAGCAGCTGAAGGAGTGGGGATTGTTGGGGCGAGTGAGGCGTAGAATGGCAAAACAAGCCCCGTTTTCTGCCGCTGATTTGGACAAGTGTATGTCGAAGAGACGCTGCTCCGCCATGAAGAATGGACTGTTTACGCATGTAGATTCATGAGAAGTGTGTAATACGTAGTTGTACAACACAGATCGCAAGATTCTTCGTGAGCTGAGGACAGGCAATGGAAGGCCGTTCTACTCTTTCCGGTGTTGGCCGAATCGATACCAAGAGCCGTAGCAAAGAATAGAGAGAGTGAGTCGTAGATACCTAGTGGTTCGGAGGAATGACGACGTTGTCCTGTTCAACGAGTTGCTGGTGAACTACGGGCATAACAAGATTACGTACGTGGAGAATCTTCGTTTTCATGGTACGGTTCTGGCGATTCCTGTGAGCGTAGGATACCAGTTCATTTTGGCTGGTCGCTGCTACCTCTTCGATGTTCCCCATGCGAAGTCCGCGTTGGGAGGGAGAGTCACCCGTAGATCGGAATACCAGAAGAGCCACATTAAGAACAGACAGAATTCCAACTGGAGAATGAAGACGCTGTACCTTAGCCATCTATACCGCGAGTCGTTGAATCGGACCGACGTCATGACGCTGTGCAACAACTCGAATCCGTACTAGTGCTTTATGTGACTTTATCTTTCCTTGGCTGTTTGTCCGAACGCGTCCTTGGAGAGGAGCATTGCCGATGAAACTCCCGTCGCAAACCACAGACCAAAGAACAAGAGTCGCACCCTACGGTTTGCATTGGAATGTCCCAGTTCGTCGATATCATAGAGATTGGAAAGGAAAAGGCCATTTCTAACGAGAAGGCGGCGCAGATGCTCTCCTCCTTCGTTACGGCCAACAGCGGGAACGAGAATGACACGTTCGACGAGAATAAGATTGTAGAGAGTCGTCGCTCCTCGCATTACGTGTAGTTGGACGATGTGGTCGTCGAGCAGCTCAACCAGGTGCTCGCCGCGATACCCAGCAACAACTAGTGTTTCATTTATGTGTTTAGCGGTTCTCTTTGTTCATGACGCTCTCTCCACGTCATTTCCTTCCATCTTCATATACTCCTTGTGTTATACAAAAAGAGAAGGAAACGGGGAAGACAGGAAGTGGGACAGGGAAAAAGAAATCTCCGAAGCGGGGAATCGAACCCCGGTCGTCCGCGTGACAGGCGGAAATACTAAACCACTATACTACTTCGGATCCGTTTTGATTTCAAAACTAGGCTACATCAAGACGGCCTCCACTACAACACACAAAGAATGCTACAGGAAGAGGCCTTCCGACGCATCTGTCAACGGTACTACAACGAGCAAGTGGGAGCGGAGTGAGAGAACGACGGATAGGACGCTTCGCTGAGTTCCCTTCTGACACTGATCAACAACAGTTTTGGAAACAATGGAATTGTTGAGTCCCCGTATGCGGAAGTGCGATTTCATTACAAACAGATCGAGAGAAGAGAGGGCCCTCTTGCAGTCGATTGGGTACGAAGCGGATGGAACGAATATGAAAATGGATATAGAATCGTGGTGCAAATCGTGGTGTGTGATCCATAGGGTGAAGACGATGATTCAGTGTCAAAAGGAGGAAAGGAGGAAGTATCATCGCCGAAATGAGTTGCACATGAAGCAGCTGCTGTACGAAGCGATCAAGAAGGAGTTCGGAGCACGAGGAGAAGTGGAAGTGGTTGTTGGAGACGAGAAGGAGGACATTGTCCTGCCCATCGAAGATCGGATCGTCGATTTTGAGAAGTTCTGTAGCACGGCTGCTTCCAACGTGGGTACGCGTCTCCTTCTGGAGCAGCTGCTTCAATTCTTCGAAAAGCAGCTGTACTGTGCGAACATTTGTGAGTAGCATCGTGTTCTATCGTTTTACTCTAGACTGGTTGTCAATGATGCCGCGTTCACGGTTGGTGGAGAGGAGTATCTTCGGTGAGTGACCAGCGTGACTGTGATGCATAGAGAGGCTGTATTCACGATGTGTTCTGTGATCTGTTTGATTCCGCATGCTGTTGAAGATGAAGCCTTCGAGGCGGAATGCAAGGATGCAACCACTACTGTTGAATTCAAGGACAGGGTGTGGAGCATGGGCTCCGTTGTGAGCGATACTCTTTTGAAGAAGTGGATTCGCATCCTGAAGAAGAAGAAGGTTGAAAAGGGCATGGCGCGAATCAGAGAGACAAATACTACGTGTGTTCACCAAAGAGCGTCCGGCTGCTGGTGTTTTTGAGATCCGTGTTTCTTCAACAGTACGTGATAGTGAGTCGATTCCATCCTTGTGAGTGTGACTTCACAATTTGTTTCGTCAACCTTCACGTGTGTGATTTGATAGCGAATCTCAACAAACACCCTCACATATGAGACTTAACAATTCGTTTCTCCAAGCAACCCTCACATACAAGGCTAAACGCATCTCTTCAACAAACACCCCCACATATGAGACTTAACAACTAACTCCCATGTACGATTCCAGCGAACACATTCCTGAATTGAAATGTGTGGCTCCGAAAACGAATCAGCACATGCATAAAACGCCTTCAACGAGGACAAGTCCGTTGGAAAGCGGCCTTCCTCTTTCCCCTGCTCGTGAAGCTGAGAGAAGGGAACACGCATGGAGAACGAGGGGTACGAGAACAGAGTCTGATCATCGGGAGACAGACCCATCGTCGATTCGGCAACTACCGTCTGCGACAACTTCGGAATGGAGGGGAAGAAGGCAAAAACGCAATTCTCAGCGAGACAATGCAGAATCGACGAAATGCACTCCACGTTGTAACTCCCGCCCAATTTGACGGCCAACAACGAGATCAGCTCCTGGGGACGCTCTTGAAGAGAAATCAGCTGCACAACCCAGAACAAGCAAGAACGCTGCTCCATGCCTAACAAATCCACCTAGTTGTGACCCCAAGAACTCGACCCCACGAGAGAGTGGATCTGCGCGATGTCCTTGAAGCCGTACCGTTCCCGCCAAATGTACTACGCGTCAGCCCTCGCCCCAGCCACGCACGCGCGTCACCTGCAAGAACCACTCGTCGAACAGTCCCTCCTTCCCCGCCTGTAGCAACAGCAACGCGGCGTGCAGCGTATCCGACTCCGTGAGCGAGCCGTTGGTCTGGAGGAAGGCCTCGACGGCGCGGAGCGTGGTGAAGTCCTGCAGGACCGTGAGGAGCGAGGCGGAGCGGTTGACCACGACGCTGGCGGGCAGGCGCGTGGGCTGGTATGCGTGGTGACGGTCGCAGAGCCGCTGGAAGAGACACGTCGCCAGCCAGAGCCTGCTGGTGAGAGAGGGCGAGAAGCCTCACTGGCGATGGTCGAAGAGGAGCGAGGGCAGGGTGAGAAGGAAGGAGGAGAGAAAGACCGGGTCGGGCGTTTCGCAGAGAAGGGGAAGAATGACGATGGTTGGGAGCTGAGGGTCAGAGCGGAGGGAAGAGGGAACTTGTTGGGTGGCGTGGAACACGCGTTCGTAGAAGCGGAGAACAAGGATGACGAATGGATAGAGCGGCTCGGGAATGCTCTTGAGGAGAATGCGATACTAGGAGTTGAGAGAGGAAGACATCATCACCATTTCGATGGTCGGTGAAAAGCGGTGGTTTGCATCGTACAGCGCGTTGATGTCCTTGGAAGCGCTGTGTGATAAGTGAAGGAAAAGACGTACAAGATGGGAAAACGGACCAGGGACTTCAACGCATGAACCAGAGCACGCTCCACCACCAGAATGTGCTCTGCGTCCTCACCGCAAAAGATAGAAGAAAGGTCAAGATTTGGATTCATTCCGTTCAGCTGCTGCAGCGTGATGTAGTGATTGCGAACAACGCTCGGTCTGCACGCACGGATGGATGCTTCACTCATGGCACACACGTTGTGGTAGTTTGGAAGAAGGAACAGAATGCACTGAGCGACGGACACTTCGGGCATGGACTAGATATGAATACCGACACTCTTTCCCACATGCGCCACGCTTGGGAGGTCGTCCTCTCCCAGCTCCGTGGAGAACTCGATCGTTACACAGGCTTTGAGTCGGAGAATGAACAGCAGGTCGATAATGAATGAATACGACCTATCTAGGAGTTACGAGATTCGATATCCGAGTACGGTGCACACTCAGACCATTAATCCGCTCGATCCCGCTGTCGCGAGGAACCGATATGTCGTTGATCAGTAAATCGTTGGCCACAGTGGCAACACCCGCCTTATCACCTAAACGTGAGAGGGATACAACGTGCGCTACACAACGCGGATATGATCCTGCTGACCTGCTTCCCGTCGATGGCAACAACTCGTTTGCTCGAACTGCCATATACCTCGGAAATCGGACTCCTTCCCTCAGGAGAGGCCTTCCCTCTCAGAAGATTCCACATGTCGGATATCCCATTCATATCGGTCGAGAGCGGTCCGGAAAACCCGTTAGGACCCGTTTGGGAAAGTGAAAGTGAAACAAACACAAGTATGCATAGACCGCAAGCACTGTTCTCTATTTAGTTCTTACCAGCATCGTTCTTCATTCTGATCATCACCTGCTTCATTCTGCTCATGTCATGCTCAGACTCAGCAGTCATATCCACCAGCTTCGTCACACGCTCCCAAGGATTGGCGCATTCCATATCTGCCTTGATGCTCTCCAAATACTTCTCCTCCTCCTGACGATTCATTTCAGCCTTCTTCTCCTGCTTCTCCTTGCGCTTATCGCTCCAGGCGAGGAGCTCCTCTCTGGCGGCCTTCAGGATCTCCTGCTTCTTCTCCATGGCCTCCTTGTCCTTGGCTTCACATCGCTCTCTGAACTGCATGTTCCATTCTCTTGTGAACTTAAATTCGTCCTCAACGGGGGCGGCAGGAGCAGGAGCGGCAGCAGGGGCAGCGGATTCGGCAAAGGGATCCTCCTCCTGAACAGCTTCAGGAGCAGCAGCCTCAGCGAAAGGGTCCTAATCGATTAGTCCAAATGGAGTCGTCCCGTACAGCATCCTGAGTCTGCTCAGCAACCTGGCTTTCAGTATCTAAAAGAAGGTGAATAGGATGCTCCTCGCACGAATTTCAATTCAAGCAGGAAATCGCCACAGGGATCCGTCTCGCAGAAGAGACATGCGCCCAAGGGCTCTGCAAACGGGAATACCCAACTTACTATCAGCGAAAAAGTCGTCAGACATTATGTAGTGTGTTTATCCCACGAGAATACAACAAATCTATAAGGGAATTAGCGAAAAGCTGTTGCATTTGGCACTGCGGAATACGGTATCCTGGCTCCCAAAGAGATAGGGTCGCCTCATTCTTTCACTCCATCTATCGTGGAAACACCATTCTCACAGGAATCCCCTCCGCATACCACGCATTCTGTTGCTTCACTCCATGTATGCACAGGGGAGATACCGGCTCCGAAAGGAGGGAATCGCGGTTCCAGAGCCCGACACCCCACGACAATAGACGAGAAGAAGGCGCGATGCACAAAACCCCACGAGAAAGAGACTCATTTGATTCTTGCTCTCTCTCGGAACCATGTTTCTAACGATTGATATTGGTTCCTCCAGCTACCGAGGGCATATTATCACCCCGTCCGAGCAGTACATGTTTGAACGACTGACAGATCGCTCCAACTACCGGACCCAGGCGTACTTCCGCGAGGGCACGTGGCGCTTTGACCCTCCCAGCATTGCAGAGATCAAAAAGCACAAGAGTCCGCGAGTTTACGATATCCGCGATACGCTGCGCCTCCTCAATCATCCCGAGGGTCTCGATGAGGGGAAAATTAAGAAGCGATGGTCGTTTGTCAAGAGTGTCGATGCGAAGGGACAGATCCTGCTGGATATCGGGAGCGAGGGCCACTTCGCGGATGCCCGGATGTCGAGACTGCTCACCGATCTGCTGGCGTTCGTGTTGGAGAAGGTGCTGAATGACCTCAACACCCTCATGCTCGGAGTGTGCTACGTCGTTCCCTACGACTACAGCAAGCCTGCGATCGAATATATGAAGGAAGCGATTGATGAGGCGCAGATTTCCTCCATCCAGCTCGTCGACGAGCGCTTTGCGACTCTCCTTCCCTATCTGTACTACGGCGGAATTGATCGGCAAGACTCGGTCATATTCCTCACGGATTACGGCGATTCCTGCACTACGCTCTCCCTCGCGCGCGTCTTCAAGGGACGACTCTCCTTCCTCGCGTCGAAGTCCTGCTTCGCTGTGTCAGGCAAGCAGATCGACCGTCTCCTCCTCAAATACGTCATGCTGAAGTACAAGCGCTTCACCGGCTCCACTCTCCTCAAGGACGTGCCCGACACAACCATCTTGCTCGCCGAGTGCGAGCAGGCCAAGATCTCCCTCTCCGTCGAGGACGCGGTGGACGTCCAGCTCTCCTGCCACGGAGGGAAGCGCGACGTGATGGTGCGTCGTCAGGAGTTCGAGACGCTCCTCCTCCTTCCGCTGCGCATGCTTGCTCGAAGCATTCGGCAGGTCCTCCGTGAGGGACGTGTACGCGGCGAGGCTGTCGACTCGGTGATCGCTGTGGGCGGGAACGTGCGGATCCCCGCGGTGTCGCGGCTGCTCCTCTCCTTCTTCCCCTACGCTGACCACGCATACAGCAGGACGCTGTCGGACCCGTCCACACTGGGCGGGAGCCTCCTGGTCAGCAACAAGGTGTCCTCGTTCACCCCGGACCCGTGGTGCTACCGCGTGTACATCGACGACCAGCACTACATCCTGGTGGGCAAGAGTCTCCAGACCCTCACGCGCGACATCTTCTTCTACCCCATTCCCTTCCAGAAGAAGGGCGCCCCCGCACTTGTCAAGATTATCGTGGAGCGATGCAAGGAGACCATGCTGGGTCGCGCGCTCGCCACGCCGTACAAGGAGGCGAAGGAGGCGCACCTGTGGGAGTATGTGTTTGGCTACCACTATTTGGCGGATCCCAACGCCGTGCCTCGCCGCGACGACTGCTTCGCACCGCCGTTCGGTGCGTCCAATCCGTTCACGGCGAACAAGTACCCCAACCTGGAAGTCCTGTCCAACGAATGTCTGGAGATTATGGCCCATTTCCTGCAGGATGGCCGCATTGTTGTCTCCATCTCGCAGGTGCACGAAGGCCGCTACGTCGACAAGAGCACGCTTCGCTTCTCCTTCTTCAACGGGAAGGTGATCGAGTACCTGAAACCCCACAACGGCGTGCTCAGCGAAAACCGTCTGTTTTCGGTCAGCGAAGAAGGCAACGGCTCCACGCTCACCGCGTCGTCCTCGCTCACCGCGTCCTCCGTCGTTCCCGCGGTTCTGAACGACCGCTCCACCTCGGTCATTCTGTCCTACTCCGTCGCGCAGGACACGACCCTCGCGGAGGAGAAGAAGGCGGCGCTGTCCAGCACGGAGATCTTCGTGAGCTGTCCGAACCGCTTCTTGCGCGTGCGTACCATGCCCGAGCTGGTGAACGTGATGCCCGCCGCCGCGCGTCCCGTGCGGAGTCAGTTCAGCCACATCACCACCGCCTCCGGCGGGACGCACTTTCTCGAGGAGGACACGCTCCCGCCGTTCGTTCAGCCGCTCCGCAGTCGGCAGAACGAGCGTCTGTTCTTCGTGGGGCCGGAGCCGCGGTCTTCGCCGATCACGGCGTGCTGCTACTCGGGCGTGTTCAAGGCAGGGAAGCGCGAGGGCAAGGGGATGGAGTTCAGCATGAACCACAGCACGGTGTACCAGGGCGACTGGGCGAACGACGTGTACCACGGCGAGGGCACGCTGTGGACCAGCGATGGGTTCCGGCTGGAGTGTCACTTCGTGAACGGGTTTGCGGAGGGGGAGGGACGTCTCTTCAACCGCGAGGGCGCCATCGTGTACGAGGGCGGGTACTCCCGCGGGGAGAAGAGCGGAGTTGGCACGGAGTACCAGACGGACGGCACGAAGTACAGTGGCGAGTTCAAGCACGGACTGCGACACGGGAAGGGCGTGCTGACGCGGGAGAACCAGTGCATGTACGACGGGTACTGGTGTCAGGGCGTGAGACAGGGCAAGGGGAAGGAGGTGGTGGGAAACACGGTGTACGAGGGCGAGTTCATGAAGGGCGTGCGTCACGGGCAGGGCGTGCTGAGCCGGCTGGACGGTCAGCTGATCTACAGCGGCGAGTGGAAGTGGGGCAAGAAGAACGGCGAGGGCAAGGAGCTGTTCAAGGGAGGGATCGAGTACCAGGGCAGCTACTTGGACAATCGGTGCGAGGGGAAGGGCAAGCAGTTCCAGAACGGCGTGTTGCTGTACGAGGGCGAGTTCGTGAACGGCTTGCGCGAGGGCGAGGGAGTGCTGTACGACGACGCAGGTAATGTGAAGATGAAGGGCGTGTTCCGACGCGGGAAAATGAACGGCGTGTGCATGATCGTCAATCAACGCACGTCGTCCACCTACACGGGGAACGTGGTGGACGACGTACCGAACGGGAAGGGCGAGGAGAAGTACAAAGACGGGTCGTACTACGTGGGCGAGTTCAAGAGCGGCATGCGCCACGGGAAGGGGTGCTACTACAACAGCGCGGACGAGATCGTGTACAACGGGAGTTGGCTGTACGGTCTGAAGCACGGGCTGGGCGACTGCCACGATGAGTACGGGCTGTACAGCGGGAGTTTTGTGAGGGGGAAGAAGGAGGGCCAGGGCGTGTACACGCTGTACTCAGGGGACCAGTACAAGGGGGAATTCGCGGACGATTTGTACAGCGGAAGGGGCGTGTTCACGAATGTGTCCGGTCGCGTGGTATATGACGGAGAGTGGCGGAATGGGCAGCGCCATGGAGAGGGAAAGGTGTTCTTTGGAAATGGGGAGTATTACCAGGGCGAATTGGTGCACGACATGATGTGCGGGAAAGGGATCTGCTTTTATGAGAACGGGATGCCGAAGTACGTGGGCAGTTTCCGGAACGATTTGCGGAACGGGGAAGGCGTGGAGTACAGCATCAACGGCGAGGTGCTGGAGGAGGGTTATTACGTAAACAACGAGCTTATCGTGTCGATGTGAGCGGTGTTTCTTTCATACCGAATCAAACAAATGATTTGTAACAATTGACATCACCGCGGTTATTCGACAAAACGGATATCCAACAGATACTGAAAGGGTCCAGGAAGCGATGCCCGAGTCCTCGTACGTATTAGTTTCCGTTGGGGACGGAATCAACTTCAGAAGCCCGCAACGCTACAAGTTGATCGTAGACTGACGAATTGTCCCTGTAATCACGAAATAGGCCTTCCTTCGTGGAGAGAAGAGAAAGTCACATTCCTGCGCCCCGTCAACTCAGCCTCACTTTGATCATTGCTTTCTGTTCCCCTGTTCCTGGGATGACTACGTAAAGGAGAAGCTGGTTATCTATGTCGTCGTTAGTGATCCCGAAACGAAGAAGCAGTAGTCCCTTCCCTCTTGTCTCGATGTGTAGGAAGAAGGTTGCGAAGTTTGTATACTCTGCGTCCTTAGCAAAGAAGTCAAGGTTATTCGGTCCCTCGTACGCTCCCTTTCTCGACCTATCTAGAGAGAGGACCGTATACTGCAACCTCAATCTTTGGATTCAGTTTGTTTCGAGCGACTCTTCCTTCTCTCTGTTCCCCAACATGCATCATGAGTACTACCATCCTTGCGCTCTGTCGCTGACCATACGACGTGCAGTGTTTCTCGTAGGCCGTGGAGCGTGCTGCGTGAGTCGTAGGATGGAAACCCTATCCTTGAGGATAGTTATTGTGATCTATTTCAGAACTCGGAATTCTTGGGTTCTACCAGCAATTTGAAGGATGGCGGTAGTCGTGAGTGGTTCCCCTGATGCGTAGAATGGGATTACCGGTTTCTGATTTCCTTGGAAAGCATAACTAGTTCCACTGTATTCCATTTCTTTCTTCACGACCGTTCGTTTGCGTCCATGGGTCAATGCGCTGTTCGTATTCATGACATCATTTCTGATGCGTGTATTCATCATGATTTCTTTGTCTTCTTTGTGTGTGCGCGTTACGAGTAGATCATGAACAACAACTGCAAATATGTACACCTATTTGTTGATTCCCAGTTAATCAGGCATAATCATTGTTTGGTTTCTTCTACGTCTTCTATCTCCTCCATTTCGTCTTCGAGCCGATCTTCGACTGACTCCTTTTCGTTATCTCCAATATCCCCACTTCCGATGCAATCGAAGCGAGTGCATTTCAATCCTCAGTTGCAGGAGATCATGTTTAACGGTAATGACTCATCATCAAGTATTCATGATTCATCCGTATCTGAGATGGTTCTGGAAGAGAGCGATTTGCGGCCTCTCTCGCGTGCATCGTTGCATTATGGAGATAGGTATCCTTCGACGGATACGTGTTGTGTGGCCGATTCAGAGTGTTGTCCTATGCAGTACTCTGAGGAAGAAATGTGTGTTTTGCGAAGTGGGTGCGATGATGTCGCTGTTCGGATTTCGAGTCAACCCTCTCTATAGCATTCTGTGAGAGGTTTTTCGCGTACTCTATTCATACTGTGATGTGAGAACAAGTCTGTTGTCATATTCCATCTGCTAGAACTCCTAGTTTAGCAATCGCTTGCTCTGTTTGTTGAGGAAACACGCCAAGAGTTCGACGCACACAGCTGTCCCTTCAGTCGACCGATTTCCCTGTTCTTCTCGTTCAGAGAGGTCGTCAGCGTTGCCACCTGCTTCTCGTACGACGACAGCTCGTTCTTGTGGAAGGACAGCTGCGACTCGAGCGAGTACACCGACTTCAGCGCGTTCTCGCGTCCCGTGATCAGTTCCAGCACACGGTTGTGGAGGTCTTCGTTCTCCTGACGCAGAATCGCTGTGCCTTGGTGGATGGATTGGAGGGAGTTGGCCGCCAGCTCCTCGTTCTTTTGCTGGAGAGCGGTTAGAGAGGATTGGAGGGCATTGCATTGCTGTGTGAGTGCGTCGTTTTGAGAATGGAGGGTGTTGCTTTCCTTGATCAACTCATCGTTCTGGTCATGGAGGGAGTTGTTCTCCTGTTGGAGGGAAGCGATTTGGTCTTGGAGGGAAGCGATTTCCGTTTCATTCTCACTCTTCTCGTTCATTTTCTGCTCCAACTCTTCTATTCTCGTTTGAAGACGCTCTCTCTCTTCCGCAACTCCCATAGCCGAGGTCTGCAAGGACGTTTCCGCTTCTTCTGCCTTCTTCTTCCACGCTTCCTTCTCTTCCTCCACATTCTTCAAGCTCGTCTCCATCTTCTCTTTCATTTCAGTCCATTGTTGCTGCGCCTCTTCCAGGCTCTTCGTTATAGAGTTGTTTTCCTCCTCCTTGTTCTTGACAGCGTTTTGGAGGGAGTCATTCTTCTCTTGGAGGGAAGTGACTTCACTCTGGAGAGCGTCCACCTGACTTTGAAGAGAACTCACTTCTCTTCCTTGCGCCTCCCTTTCAGCCACAACGCTCTCCAACTCCTTCACCTTCTCTTCTAAACCCTTTACAACATCATCTCCCTCCATCTTCTTCAACTTCAACACTGCCACCTTTTCTCTCGTTTCCACGCTTCGACAACGCTCCTCCAACTCGCCAATCACCTTCTCCTTGCTCTCCAACTCCTTCTTCAACTCCTCAATCTCCTTCTCTCTCTGCTTCAGCTCCGCCTCCACCGCAATCTCATCTTCCTCGTCGTGCTTGTCATTTGACTGTTCCGCTGCTGCCAGTGCCGCCGCCAGCTCCGCACGCTTTCCCTCCAACTCCCGGATCGTTTCCGCTTGCTTCGACAACGTGTCCTTCCACTCCTTCTCCTTCTCCTCCTTCTCCCCGTTCATCGCAGCGATCGTTGCTTCAAGGGCTTGCGAATGCTGGTTCGCTGAAGCCAACTCGTCTGACAGAGAACGGACCTGCTGCTCTGTCAGAGAAAGAGAGGATTCCTGCGCCTTGGCGAGGTGAGACTGCTTCTCTATCTCTTGATTGAGGTTGGAAATTGTGTTGCATAGCTCCTCATTCTTCTTGTTCAGATCCGCAATCAACGCATTGGATGTCGACACATCCTTCAGAAGAGACTCCTTCTCCTCCTTCATTTTGCTTAAATCCACGTCCTGCATTTGAGCTTGGAGTTCCTGGATTCTCTTCTCCTTCTCATCAATACTCTTCCTCAGAGACTCCTTTTCGTGCGACAATTGATCCACAGAATCCCCCTTCTCTTTTAATTGCTCCTGCAATTCCTTTATGGTTTGGGACTGCGATTCACACTCTTTCGTCTTCTCCGCCAAGAAGAACTCCTTCTTCTCGCTCGTCAGACTCATCGCTTGCAGCTCGTCCTCAAGTCGATTTGCCTCCTCTAAACACTATGCGCTCAAACACTCGATCGACCCACTACTCTGTCACGCTCGATACAGTAATACGCCTCAGGGTCGTACATTTCTTCTTCCATCGAATCTACTTTCTTCGTCAAATCGCTGACCTTCTTCTCGTAATACTCCTCCTTCTTCTGCTTCTCCAACGATTCAATCGACAACTGCTGGTTCAGCCGCAGGATTTGCTCCTCGTATGCAGAAATCGTTAAGTAGGACTTCTGCATTTCCTCCTTCATCATCGTCGCGGATTCCTGGAGTCTCGTTCTTTCAGACTGCACTTCCTCCAGACTCGAGGACAGATCGTTTCTCTCCTTCGTCAACTGTTCGATCTGCTCCTTTAGCTCCTTGATTTGGCTTTCGCTCCTGGCTTGGTCCTGGATCATCGCTTTCCTCGCGGTGTTCAACTCCTCTTCGGTCGTTTTCTGCTTTTCCACGGAAGCCGCGCTTTCCGTCGTTATCTCGTTGACAAGGCGCTTTGCGAATTGAAAGGAACCCTTCACCGCTTCGGCTTGCTTGGATAAGGCAGTCAGGTCATTCACTCGGAGCTCTCTCTTCTTGCTCACAGACATGACGCTGGATACGAGCTCCAACAAGCTCGATTCTAAATTGTCCATCCCCCTTTGAACCAAAGAGAACAATGACAGCGGACTCCAACAAACACACCACCATGGTACAGTTAATAGAAAAAGCCGATCACCTTTCCGCCGACGTGCTTGCGTCTCGCTTCTTCGTGATCCATAATGCCCTCAGAGGTGGTCAGCACGATGTGACCGAACTGACGGCAGGGAAGCAGGTTGCGAGTCCACATCTCGATCTCGTCCACCTTGATATCGAAGCGCGGAGAGATGCAACCGCACTTGTTCAGACGACCAATGAGATCAACCACGACCTTGCCGGAACGGTGATCGTCGATCACGGTGATATCACCAATGTAACCTATTCGTTAGCGACTCACAGGATCACGTACCCTTCTTCTGCATGCACTGGAGGAACTTCAGGAGCACCTTCGAGCAGGGGCGCACAAGCACCTGACGCTTGCCACGCTTCTCCGCATTCGTGATGGTCTTGAGAGCATTTGCGAGAATATTCATCAGCATGGTGTTTCCTTAGGTAGAGCAGCTGCCACAGAGGCCGACAAGGGAATAAGAGGAAATGAGATAAGAAATGAATGGCGTCGAGGAATCGCAATCGAGGGAATCGCAAGCCTGAATCAATACAAAGAATCTCATAACCGGATCGACGAATCGTCGAGGATTTGTGACGTTGCTCTCTTGAAGCCATTTGCCATTTTCCTTTCCTCCCTATCGCTTTCTCGCACCAAACGCTCCATTCCACATCCCGGCTCTATTCGCGCGCTCTACACCGCAAAGGGGGCTTGGACAAGAGCGCGGCTTCAAGCGATACCACTGAAAGACGCATCATGCGAAATCAGTGAAACCATGAAAACACGTCATCCGCTTTTACTCCAAACGTACAGTGGTCGCCTTGATAGGGAAGGTGAATGAAACTGCTCTCGTTCAGTGGGACGAATTGGTGCGCCTATGATATGCCTTTTCCCCCGTTTCGTGGAAGGACGGTTACCACCACCTGTCCGTCCCTTAGTGTTTTCTTAACCACATGAAGGTATTTGCTGTTGCCTCTCTGCTCTGTTTGGTTTCGTGCTCGTTTTCACTGCGTAGTGATTCTAGTGAGCAGTCTCGCTTGCGAGAGCAATGAAGTGTATATCAAGGTAACCAAGATGAGCAAGGCGTACGCCAGCGAGGAGTCCTTTAAGATCCGAAGCGGCACCACTGTCGTTGCCCAACGCAGCTCCTTTGTGAATCAGAAGGAGGAGTCGTTCGAGTACTGCCTCCCTCAGAGTGCGAACAACCAGTACGAGCTGGAGCTGCGCGATAGTGCCAACGACGCCTGGACTGCCGGTGCTTGGCTGTCCATCAGCGGTCTCTACGGCAATCTGTTCTTCAAGAACATGATGGTCGCCAAGACCAGCGAGGTGTATCCCCTGTCCCTTTACTACGCTGTCACGAAGGATGTCGAGTGGAAGATGTCGAGCACGGTCACCGACGCCTGGACCACCTACAGCTACGACGACAACGCGTGGACCTCCATCACCCTCGGTTCGGAGACGCCTTCCTCGGCGAGCGGCACGCAGTTCTTCCGCAAACAGTTCACCGGCTTGAGCGGAATGGCTGCCTACGAAGCTCGCTTGAACTACCGTTACGGTATCGTGGCGTACATCAACGGCGTGGAAGTGTTCCGTGACAACATGCCCGCGGGCACTGTCACGAGCGAAACGCTGGCTCTCGGCGGCTACAACGCCCTCAGCTTCCGCGGGTTCATTCGTCCTGGCTCCGAGGTGTCGGGCACACAGTGCGTCCTCGCCGTGTCTCTTCACTACACCGCCGCCGGCGAGAACTCTATCGACTTCAACGCGTACGTGGCGATGCTCACCGCGTCCACCCAGGGCGCGAACTGCTTCATCGCCTCGGAGGAGGTGACGTACGCCAGTTCCCCCATGGATCCCAAGAACGCGTTCGACTTCAACATGAACACGCACTCCGATTCAGCCGTTTCCGCCGCCGCGCCCGTCGACATTGCTGTGTCCTTTAGAAACCTGATTCCGTACGTCAACGGCATTCGCATCTGGCCCTCCACTTCTCCCGCCAAGTCCCCCACCGCCTTCACCTGGAGCGGCAAGGCGAGCGACACGGAGCTGAGTCAGATCTTCGCCGTGTCGAAGCTGCACCACGTGAACAGCGTCGATTCGTTCGCGTTCGGCTACTTCAACGCGGGTCTGTACAAGAACTACGTGATGCACATCACGGCTGCCGGCGCCGCGACCATGTCCCTTTACGAAGTGCAGCCCCTTGTGTGCACCGTGACTCTCCCCGAGTCCATCGAGTTCGGCTCCACCACCTACTCGCTGATCGTCAACGTGGAGGAGGCCGACATCTTCCCCACCCTCTCCGAGTTCAGAGACTGCACGCTCACTCCGGCCCTTCCCGCTGGCATGACTTTCAGCGCCAGCACCTGCTCCGTCAGCGGCGTTCCCACTGCCGAGCTTGCGAGCACTGTGTTCACCATGACCTCGACCATTGGTCAGAACTCCTTCACGGGCACCTTTACCCTCCAGGTGTCGGGCTGCGACCAGACGCTGGTGGACCTCCGCCGCGTGTACTTCGTGCAGTCCTCCTCCGAGTACTTCTCGGTCAAGAACAGCGCCAACGAGGTGGTCTACTCCATCCAGGCGTCCACCACCCAGACCGACTACGCGACGGTCCACACATACCTCTGTCTCCCGCAGGACGAGTACACGGTGACGCTGCAGGGCACTAACCAGTACTGGGCCTCCTTCTCCTTGCTGTACGCAGATGTGTTGTACTCCCCCACCGAGAGAGAGGTCATCTTCCGGTCGCGCTACGACGGCAAGCTGGGCATCAGCACTGCCTCCTTCTCCACCAAGTACCCCATCCTGCCCGCCTCGCAGTGGTTCTACAAGATGAACGAGGTGCCGGCGAACTGGTTTGGGTCGGAGACGGCGGGCTGGACGCAGAGCACGATGGGCTCGTACCCCGACGCCACCAACACGATCCAGCTGTACAAGAAGACGTTCACCGTCGCCAACCTTGACAGCATCTCGGGCGTGGTGCTGAACCTGCGCTACAAGTTCGGCTGCGTGGTGTACCTGAACAGCCACGAGGTGTTCCGCAACGGCGTGGTAGGCACTCTGAGCACCTCCTCCGTCGCCGAGAACATCTACCCCGAGTTGATGTACCGCGTGGTTTCGCTGCCCGTGGTGGCGCCCAGCGACGGCACCAACCCCGTGACCACGTACGTCCAGCAGGGCTCGAACACGATCGCCATCGCCATCGTGTCGACGCTGTCCACCAAGATGTCCTTCTTTGACTGTGCCCTGCGTCTGATGGGCACAGTCCAGGAGAACCGCGCGCTGGAAGAGTACACGGTGACGAGTCAGGGAATTAGCGGAGCCGATCACTTCTTCGAGGAGTGCGACAACTTCTCTCTCGACGGTTCGACCTGCACCAACAACTGGGTCGCCGTTCAGTTCAACAACGACCGCCGCGAGTGGATCAACGCCGTGATCATCCAGCTGCGATCGAGTCAGGACACGCTGCAGCCGCGCTCCGTCACCATCCAGGCGCGCAACGGCGAGGAGGAGTGGGTGACGCTGCGCGCGCTGAGCAACATGGTGTGGTCACAGCAGGGCCAGGCGAAGAAGGTGTGGTTCTTCAACCGCACGCCCTACAACCAGTACCGCTTCAAAGACTATTCTCCAGAGACAAGCGACTGCGCCTGGTCGCTGGGTCGCATCGCGTTCTTGAGCAGCTCCATCTCCGTCGACGTTCCCGCTCTCAAGTACGTGGAGGAGGGCGAGAGCGTGTCGGTGTACAAGGACATCGAGATGGCCGAGGTCTACCCCAGCTCGGACGCGTACCTGAACTACTCTGTCCACCCCGCGCTCCCTGCCGGCATTCACCTCGATGCGGGCAGCGGCATGATCAGCGGCACCGCCACCGCCTTCTCCGACCTGGTGACGTACACGATCACCGCCATGAACATCCGCGGCGAGAGCTCCACCACCACGCTGCCTCTCCGCGTCTCCATCTGTACGGGCGAGCAGGGTCTGATCACGCTGGTGGTGAGGACCGAGGAGTACCCCGTCGACGGCTACAAGCTCCACCAGGGCAAGACCACGCAGGGAGCCGTGCTCGCCTCCGTGGGCACCTTCCCTGTGAGCGGCGGTCTGTTCTACGCGGACTGGTGTCTGCCGAACGACATCTACGTGGTGGAGGTGACGAATAACTACGACATGGGCTGGATGAACCCTGCCGGCTACTACCTGACGGTGGACGTGGGCGCGATCAAGTTTGAGACGAGTCAGGTGTGGGAGTTCGAGCCCTCGGTGACCACGCTCTTTTCGTCGTACCTGCCCTTCCAGGCGGAGTACTCGGAGTGGAGCGTGTTCAAGGGCAAGGACGTGGACGCCAACTGGAAGAACGCCGACTTCGACGCGAGCGCCTGGGAGTCGGTGAAGGCGGCGGCCATCGGCACCAACAGCGAGATCACGACGTACGTCCGCAGGGAGTTCGCGATTCCCTCGCTGGAGGACTACTCGGTGCTGAACGTGCGCGTGAAGTACGCTGGCGGCGTTGTGGCGTACTTCAACGGTCGCAAGGTGGCGCGCTTCAACTTGGCGGAGGACTTCAGCGCGGAGACGCAGTCGCTGGAGGCGAAGAACGAGCCCGTGTTCTCCGTGTTCCACGTGATCCTGAGCATCATGGGCGCCACCACCGACAAGAACGTGATGGCGTTCGAGGTGCACCGCCCGCTGAACCAGTCCTCCAGCGAACCCGTGGTATTCGACGCGACGGGCGTGTTCGGCGTGAGCGAGTGCTCGATCGCGCTGGACAGCTACTCGTTCATCTCGGAGGGCCACAGCGACTTCTTCGACCTGTCTCCGGTCACCTACGGGTCGCTGCCCAACGCGGTGGGCGCCTCGATGGAGTGGACGGTGGAGAACCTGGAGGGCGCGCGCTTCAACAGCTACGCCTGGCAGATCGCCAGCACGGTCTCCAACTGGGGCTTCTCGCTGTACGGCCGCAGCAGCGCGGAGGACGACTACACGTCGGCGATCGCGCTGACCGGCCAGAATGTGGACATGCTGCGCAGAAAGAGCTGGGACGTGCCCGTGGGTCTGATCGGCTTCAGACACTTCAAGTACGTGACGGACGTGCCCGCCGCGATGGATTTCGAGTTCAGCTCCAACTTCTTCCAGTACTGCCGCTCGTCCGGCGCCACCTGCCCCGGCATCGAGGAGTATCCGTCCGTGTCCGAGGGTCAGATCTCGCCCGCGTCGTGCGAGGCGGGCTTCCGCGGCTACGCCTACCGTGTTTGCGAGAACGGCGTGCTCGGCGACGTGAAGACGGACATGTGCGAGTACAAGGTGCCCGACAACCTCGCCTACGCCAAGACGGAGTTCACGTTTGTGCAGGGACTGGAGGCCTCCACGGGTCTGCCCACGTACGACAACATCGTGCTGGAGTTCGAGGTCAACCCGTCGACTCCTCTCCCTGAGGGACTCCAGCTGGACAACGTCACGGGTCTGATCAGCGGCAAGCCGGTGAACGCTTCCGAGGGCAAGTACGTGATCTACGGCGTGAATCCCAAGGGTCGCACGCTCGTGGAGCTGATCATCACGGTGCGCAAGGCGTACTGCTACGCTGAGGACGTGTTCCCGCAGACGGAGGCGGGCGAGGTGGCTACGTACGAGTGCTCTTCGGGCGGTAACTACATTGGCACGCGGACTCGCGCCTGCGTCCTCGGCACGAAGGACGGCGAGTGGCAGAAGGCTGCGGGCGTGTGCGTGTCGCTGCTGCTGATTATCGTGGTGGTGGTGATTGTGATCGTCGTCATTGTGGTGATTGTGCTGGTTGCCGTGAAGGTGAGTCAGAAGAAGAAGGCTGTGAAGGGAGTGAAGGGCGGAAAGGGAGCGAAGGGAAAGACTATGAAGGCTTCTACTGTTTAGTGGTTTTGTTTGTTGTTGATATGTGTGAGTGGTTGTTGATATGTGTGAGTGGTTGTTGATATGTGCGAATGGTTGTTAATACGTGTTGACACTCGCTCCTCCTCGTTCACACTTGCTACTACTTACCGATACGCGTTGCATTATTCTCTCACAACACAAAAGACGAACTCATCCTCCTTGAAAGAGAGCAAAAATGGGCAGTATTTTTGGCTCTCTCCAGTTTTGTTTTAGCCCTTCAGTACGTCATGTTCTCTAGACTTGGAAATGGCTGTAGTGTGGCTGTGAAGAACACTGCGAGCATGCTCACGGCTCTAAAGGGTTTGGCAGCTACAACCCCGCTTTCTCGCTTCTTTGCCTCCGCTCCGTCAGAAGAGGAGCAGATCGCCAAGATGAGAAACTTTGGTATTTCCGCTCACATCGATTCGGGGAAAACGACATTGACCGAGCGTATTCTCTACTACACCAAGAAGATTCGTGCGATTCACGAAGTGGGAGCTGGCGGATGGCCGTTTATGCGTAGGTGAAGGGCAAGGACGGAGTGGGCGCTACCATGGACTCCATGGACCTCGAGAGAGAGAAGGGCATCACCATTCAGTCTGCTGCGACACATTGTACATGGAAGGGCTACAACATGAACATCATCGATACTCCCGGACACGTCGATTTCACCGTCGAGGTGGAGCGTGCCCTCCGCGTGCTGGACGGCGCCATCCTGGTGCTTTGCGGCGTCGGTGGCGTGCAGTCCCAGTCCATCACCGTGGATCGCCAGATGAAGCGCTACAACATTCCCCGTCTCTGCTTCATCAACAAGCTCGACCGCCAGGGCGCCAACCCCGACCGCGTGATCGGCCAGCTGCGCGACAAGCTGAACCTGAACGCGTCGGCAGTGCAGGTGCCCATCGGTCTGGAGAGCAGCCACCAGGGCGTCGTCGACATCATCCGCGACCGCGCGATCACCTTCTCGGGCCCGAACGGCGACGACATGAAGGTGGGCGAGGTGCCCGCGGAGTACAAGGAGAAGGTGGAGGCGGCGAAGAACACGCTATTCGAGCGCCTGAGCGAGGTGGACGAGGAGATGGGCGAGTTGTTCCTGATGGAGGAGAAGCCTTCGCAGGAGCAGCTGATCAAGGCGATTCGCCGCTGCACGCTCGCGCGCACCTTCGTGCCCGTGTTCATGGGCTCGGCGTTCAAGAACAAGGGCGTGCAGCTTCTGCTGGACGGCGTGGTGGACTACCTGCCGGCGCCGAACGAGGTGGTGAACAAGGCGCTGGACATCGACAACAACGAGAAGGAAGTGACGCTGAGCAACAAGATGAAGGACAACCTGGTGGCGCTGGCGTTCAAGCTGGAGGAGAGCAAGTACGGCCAGCTGACGTAACCGCGGGATTTCGCTCTCACGCGTAGGTATCTGCGTCTGTACCAGGGCATGCTGAACCGCGGCGACATGATCACGAACATGCGCACGAAGCGTTCCGTGAAGGTGTCGCGTCTGGTGCGCATGCACGCGAACTCGATGGAGGACATCAACACGGCGGGCGCGGGCGAGATCGCCGCCATGTTCGGCATCGACTGCGCGAGCGGCGACACGTTCACCAACAACAAGGTGCACTACACGATGACGTCGATGTACGTGCCCGACACCGTGATCTCGCTGGCGATCAAGCCGCACGACCACGAGGGCGAGATGAACTTCTCCAAGGCGCTGCAGCGCTTCACGAAGGAGGACCCGACCTTCCAGACGGAGTACGACAAGGAGAGCAAGGAGACGATCATCAAGGGAATGGGCGAGCTGCACCTGCAGATCTACGTGGAGCGTATGAAGCGCGAGTACAAGTGCGCGGTGGACGTGGGCTACCCGCGCGTGAACTACCGCGAGACCATCAGCAAGAAGTGCGAGTTCAACTACCTGCACAAGAAGCAGAGCGGCGGCAGCGGCCAGTTCGGTCGTGTGATCGGCTACATCGAGCCGATGGACTACGAGGGTCCGGTGAAGCACGAGTTCGTGAACCGCATGGTCGGTAACAACATCCCGCCCGAGTTCTTGCCGGCGATCGAGAAGGGCTTCAATGAGGCGATTGAGAAGGGTCGTCTGCTGGGCTACCCCGTGACGGGCATTCGCTTCGTGCTTCTGTAGGCGTGTGTGCGTGCTGTGAGGTGTAGTGATGGACAGTCCCACTCCGTGGATTCCAACGAGATCGCGTTCAGAACGGCCGCGAAGATGGCCGTGCTGGAGTCGATGATGAAGGCGAATCCGCTGCTCCTGGGTGGGGATGGTGTGGGTGTGTGATGGATAGAGCCGCTGATGTCGGTGGAGATCAGCATTCCGCAGGAGTTCCAGGGCGCGATTATCGGCGGTCTGAACAGACGCAAGGGCGCGATTCTCAGCACCAACTCGGACGACCGTGGCTTTGTGACCGTGGAGGCGGAGGTGCCGCTGGCGAGCATGTTCGGATACAGCACGGAGCTGAGATCGAACACGCAGGGACAGGGCGAGTTCACGATGGAGTTCAAGACGATGTCCCGCGTGGCGAAGAACGTGGTGGACGACATGGTGAAGAAGGCGAAAGCGGAGATGAAATAGTTCGTTTATTAATTGTGGGGCGCGTGTTTGTTGCCAATCTTTGTTACCCTCGCGTTGAGAAATGAGCGCAAACGACCAAAAGCTTCCCGAGTCGAAGGAGAAGCAGTTCAGCACTCTGATTGTTTCCGCCCTTGTCTCGTTTCACTTCTAGAAGTGCTACGAAGAGAAGGACTACAAGAAGGGACTCAAAACGGCGGATGCCATCCTGAAGGACTATCCGAAGAACGCAAGTAGGCGTGTTGGCCGTGTTCGCTCATTCCCAGAGACACTCTGCATGAAATCGCTGATTTCGTATCTCCTAAACAAGGACAAGGCCAAGGCGGAAAAGGAGATCAAGGCAGCCCTTCATCTCGATGCTAAGAACGGCACTTGCTGGCAAACGCTCGGCTTGTTCTACCGCCATACCAAGTACGTTTCATGACAGAAACTGACGAAAAGGAACTACCCCGAGGCGCGCAAGGCATTCGCCCTGGCTTCCATGCACGATTCCTCGAACCTGCAGATCACGATTGATTTGGCTGCGCTGAACGCCCAGAATCGGGATTTCGGAGGCTATCGTCGCTGCTATCAGAAGCTGATTGGGCAGATCTCGGGTCGTAGTCAGTTCTGGATCGGAATGATGATCGGCTACTACATGGAGGGCAACTACAAGATGTGCATAGAAGCGATTCACTCCTTCCGCGGTACCATTGACGAAACGCCGTCCTACCAGCGCCAAGAGCTCTGCTTCCTCGAGGTGGAGTGCCTGGTGAAGCAGCAGAAGCTCGCGGAAGCCATTACGTGCTTGAAGGACGGAATGAAGGACATTCTCAACGAGGACAAGGCGAAGGAGCGTCTGGCTGTGATATATGGAGAAAGCCACCAGTACGCTTGCTGATTCGGTGATGATCCTAGATTGGAGGAGAGTCGCGCGTTGTGGACGGAACTAGTCTCCCGCAACCCGGAGAACTACACATACTTCCGCGGTCTGGAGTGCTGCGCTCTGAATCAGTTCGATCAATTCTCCTCCTTCACGCACCTCCAACTCCCTTCAACCGAGCTCGCGTTAACCGAGGAACAGCGCAGCACGCTCGAATCGCTCTACGCCGCGCTGCGGGAGAAGTACCCACGTAGCAATGCCATTCAGTTCATTCAGTTGCATTTGCTGGAGGGCGACGCGTTCAGTGATCTGTGCAAGACGATGACTGTACGCGCGATCCGCAAGGGCATTCCCTCCTTCTTCAACACGCTGGAGACGGTGTTCGCACATCACCCCGAGAAGGTGGGAGAGGGAGTTTCATTTGACGTGTAGTTCGAGGTGGCGAAGAAGCAAATGGAGGGAGAGTTGGCTTCCCTCCAAGCCACAGGTCGGTTGGCGGGAAGCGAGGTGGAGGAAGAGCCGTCCGTGGAATTGTGGCTGTTATTGTTATTGGGCCAGATGGAGGACTATCGCCACAACACGCCCCGCGCGCTGGAGTACATGGAGAAGGCGATCGCGCACACACCCACGTGTTATGACATCTATTTGATCAAGGCACAGATCCTCTCACACGCGGGCGCAGTCAGACAGGCGGAGGCGAGTGTGCGACGAGGCAGCTCGCTGGACTGCGGCGACCGCTACATGAACACGACGCTGACGAAGTACCAGTTGAAGTGCAGCATGGTGGAGGAGGCGTTCAAGACAGTGAGCTACTGGACGAAGAAGAACATGGAGTCGTACGTGGACCTGAACGACATGCAAGCGTGCTGGTTTGAGACGCGCTGCGGCGAGGCGTACCTGAGCAAGCGCGACGTGGTGCACGCGAATCGCATGTTCACCAACGTGTGCAAGTACTTCGACCAGTTCATCCTGGACCAGTTCGACTTCCACCCCTACGTGCTGCGCAAGAACGTTATTTCCAGTTATGTTCACTTCCTCCGCACCGTGGACGGGCTCTTCTCGCATCCGTACTACGTGGAGGCGGCGACTGGGCGCGTGCGCTGCGCGCTGCTCCTGCAGAATAACCACGCGACGGACAGCGAGATCCTGGCGCAGTTCGGCTCGCTGTTCAAGGAGGGCATGAAGAAGGAGGACGATATCGACGGTCTGGAGGTGGGTGCGAGCGAGTGGAGTCATGAGTAGCTTGCTCGAGAGACCACCGTGCAGAGTGTCCTTCCCGAGGTCAAGCGCCTGCTGGGTGTGAAGGCGCTGCCTCGCGAGACTCTGGAGGTGTTGTTGAAGTGGGCGATCGCTGCCAAGGATGAGTCGATCTGTGATGATGTGATCAAGTGAGTGTGCGGAGGGGATGTGAGGGGTAGACGATTGACGGAGGTGAAGAAGATTGCGGGTGTGGCTGCTCTGAAGAGGGCGCAGAAGGATTGCGGAGAGATTGGCGATTGCGACATGTCGGACGTTTTGACGATCAAGTACATCGCGGAGATAAAGGGCACGAAGGAGGCTGCACAGGAGCTAAGCAAGGTGGAGCGCTGCGAGCTCGATCAGTTCGTGGAGTGCTATGAGACGTTTGTGGAACTGGGGGCGACGGAAGAGGAGTGCAAGCAACTGAAGGAGAAGGCGACTTCCTTCTATCCGTTCTTCGAGGAGTATCTCTCGTGTGTGGGCTATTGATGGCTCTGTTTGTTCTACTCTCTGTTCACCGCAATCCAGTTCGAGTTTCTCCGTAAAAGGGGATTATGCAAGAACTCCTCACGAAGCACGGGGTTCCGTACAGATTGGTTCGGCGGATGAAACGCCCCACAACCAGAGTGTTTCCCCAGTAATAGTTTGAAATGTCTCCTCATTTGGTGAGGAACGTGACCCTCGGCAGTCTCGGCAGTCTGGTGGCACTGGAGGGCTATTTCGGGTATTCACGTACAGAGCCCGTTCACTGGTAGGTGGAAATACCGCGATTGGCCCCATGACAAAAGACCCGTCGCGTATCAGAACCAGATTGATCCAAGAATCAAGCCCACGAAAGACGAGAACTGCGTGCTCAAGTGTATTCGGTTTGCATAGTGTGGTAACTTTACTGGATAGGTTTCTCAATATCTACATGGTGAAGGGAGTTATGACCTACGTGCTGACGATTCGGAATCAAACACACTACTTTGGAGTACAGAATCTGAAGAGAGCAATGCAACGTCCAGAAGGCGTGGGTCTGTTGACGGTGTCAAACCATGTAACAACCATCGATAGCGCTTCTCTGTTTGCGCCGCAGATGCACTTCTGCGATCTCCTCGAAACCAGGAATTGTGGTTTGTGGAATGTGGCTCGCGAGGACCAACCTTTTGGTACTCTGTTCCTTTCAATGATGTCTCCACTGGTCAAAATTATGCCCATTTTCAGAGGCGGAGGCGTGTACCAGATTGCGCTGTCCAATTTCATTCAGCGTGTCAAGTACGGAGAGTGGTGTCACATTTTCCCCGAGGGACGGACGTACCAAGTACGAATACGCGTGTCTCTGAATGATAGGATCAACTGCAGTCATGCTGGGATGATCAGCACCGCCGTATTCGAGCGAGCGGTCGTACGGGGCCTCCGAACCGCAGTCTGGGTCCCATGAAGTGGGGCGTCGGCCGTGTTGTGTACGAGACGACGATGCAGGATGAAGCGGCAAAGTGCGCTTTTGTGGAGGGTGTTAACAACGGCAAGCTGATCGTGCTGCCCGTGTACCACTTAAACATGGAGGAAATCCTTCCCGAAGCTGAAGACCTGCGCGTGATCTCGCCTATTCCCGGAAAGCGAAAAGAGGTCTACTGTATGTTCGGGAAGCCCATCGACTTCAGCGATATATTGGAAGCCAGCAAGGAGAAGCTGGCGAGCTGCAAGACGCAGGAGGAGCGTGACAAGATGATGTACGTGATCTACGAAGAGCTGACTTGCCGGGTGGAGAAGGCGCTGGAGACGATGGAGTACGAGCTCAAGGCCATCCGCAAGTGGGACCAATCCTTTCCTGTTTGTTGTTGACACAAATCGCCCCTTTTTTGTTAGAAATCCATCGCGTTTGGACAGAAGAGTAGCCAGTTATCGCCCGCATATCACTGTAGACCTACCACTACCTCCATGCTGACGTGCAAGGCATCCATCGCAGATGCCTCTCAGAAGTGGCTCGGAAGAGTAGCCATTCTTACGAATAACTTTCTTACGTGTAGCCCAACTTTCACAGCTGTTCCGTTGGCATTGATCGCTTCAATCTCCACTTTTCGTACGAAAGGGATATTGATCTTCCCGTGTATGTTGCGTGCTGGCTGTACTGAATTGTAGGGTGATTAATCTGCGAGCCGTAGAATCCTGCTCCTTCCCCTCTTCAAGTTCGACAAATCCGAACTCTTTCGATATCAAACTGAGTCACCGTACACTGTGTGTCGTACTTGATACGAACGATGCATCGTACACGGGATTGATCTCAGCCGTCTTGGATTGAGTTTACAGTGATACATAGATAAAGGGATGCATGTCTTTCAACGTTTCTGAGGACTGCAACCAGACCAGAATGGAGTGCGTTGACGCATTGTACCCTTTCCTTTCCTTTCTTAAGCGCAGAGTGGATTACTACCTGATGCTCAACAACATCCAAGTCGAGGATTTGGGAATCAAGGAGGAAGAGTTCACAGTGGAGAAGAAGCACAAGTTCATTCAGAACTGCAGCTCGAAGTTTTTGGAAGGCAGCAACGTCATTAGGCAGATGTTCATCACCATGAAAGTCGCTCCTCTCCCTCCATCTGAGGTGTAGAAGAATGTCTGCGATTCGAAGGTCAACACGTACCCTCGTCTTGTGTACGACTATCCCGTTGCTTCCACTCTATTCGTGCAAGTCGATGGCATCAACTTCCTCTGTAATGTGGATGCGATGATCTTTTCTCACACGTAGTGCATCTCTTCGGTACTGGCACAAGCTCCCTCTCCAGACAACCGATCGGTGCTCCTCAGCTACATCCACATTCTTTGCGAGATCACGGAGATGGAGGAGGCGCGTCAAACCATCTCCAGCTCCTCGCTGTTCACGCGCACTCTCCAGACGCTCCTTCACCACTCCGACCCTGTCATCATCAACGAAGCAGTGCTTCTTCTGAGCAGAGAATGCGAGGAAATCGACGGTTACGCTGACGTGATCACGGAATGCTTCCGCGACGAACGCGCCTCCTCGCAGTTCGGGAAGCCGTCACTGGTGGTTCTGGTCGATCTGCTGAAGACATCGGAGGACATGGAGTTGGTGATGGACCTGTTGAAGTTCCTCGCACTCCTCGTGTACTCGGTGAAGTCGCTGTCGAAGCGTGTTTTTGTGGTGTGTGGGTGGGGGTGATTATGATTAGATCATCAGCGAGTACCAGAAGTTGTCCTTCTTGGAGATTTGTCAGGAATTGGAAGAACGAGGGTTGTCGCAGCAAGTGTCAGAATTGGAGCCGATTTTGTCCATCACGCGTGAAGTGATGGAGCTGACGATTACCGAAGAGGATCTGGAGGTGGTGAAAACCGACGACATTCCCGCGATTGCGCGTAGAAGCAAGAACAGTGCGTGAAGTGTAGAAATCATATTGAGTCACTGTGGCGACGACACCACACAATCCCTGTATCTGATGCTGCTGCGTGATCTGGTGAGTTTGCCCGCTGAAGGCAGCTACGGACACGAGTTGTGGTCAAGTTTGGTTGAGTTCTCTGAGAACCTGGTGAACGTGAGTCGTCAGTGGGACGAGCGGAAGAATCTGGGTCTGATGGTGTGTGTGAGTGCGTGGAGTTACCGATAGATGTTGAAGAAGAAGAAAACGGAGCAGAGTCTGCAGGACGAGCTCGCGCAGGCGCAGCAGCAGTTGAGCGCGATGAAGGAGGCGTACCAGGAGCTGCAGTTCAACTACAACCGGAGCTGCTGCAAGGAGCAGGAGCTGAACAACCAGATGAAGGAGTTGCGCATCGAGAAGGAGGAGGCGGAGAGCAAGGCGAAGGTTCTCGTTGTGTCGCTGTGGGCGTGTGATGGATAGGTGAACGAGATCGAGCTGTTGAAGAAACAGAAGGCGCCTCTGCCTCCGTCCAGACCCCTCTCGCCTCGCTCACCGCCACCACCTCCACGACGCTCTCCGGCGAGTCTTCCCGGGTCCCCTGTTCTCCGTGGCTCTGCAGGCGACAGCGTGCCTCCGATGAAATCGCGCGGTCCGCCACCGCCTCCGCCGAAGCGTGCGCCCAGCTCGCCGTCGTCGATTCATTCGTCGCGGTCTGCGTCGCCGAGCGTGTCGTTGCCGCCTCCTTCTGTGCCTGGTGTCTCCGCCAAGCCGGCGATTAGCGAGGAGTACAAGAAGTACTTCAAACTGAAGAAGATGGGTATGGGCGTGGAACAGTTGAAGCAGAAAATGATGAATGACGGAATGGATCCTTCGATCATTGACTTGCCCGAGCCTGATTGGAGCGCATCATCTCAGCCACCCACCACGTCCGCTGAACCACCACAGAGCAGTCCCAACCCTGTCGCGAGGGCTCCAGCGAAGCCAGCGATCGGCGAGGAGTACAAGAAATACTTCAAACTGAAGAAGATGGGAATGGGCGTTGAGCAACTGAAACAGAAAATGACGAATGATGGAATGGATCCTTCGATCATTGACTTGCCCGAGCCTGATTGGAACGCGTCGTCGTCTTCCGAGCCTGTTTCTGCGCCAACGCCAAATACTCCCACGATTAGCGAGGAGTACAAGAAGTATTTCAAGTTGAAGAAGATGGGAATGGGCGTGGAACAGTTGAAGCAGAAGATGACGAATGATGGAATGGATCCTTCGATCATTGATTTACCTGAACCTGACTGGAACGCGTCGTCGCAGACTACGGCACCCACACAACGACCCACGCCTCCTTCTGAGCCTGTCACTCCAGCCAAACCGGCGATTAGCGAGGAGTACAAGAAGTACTTCAAACTGAAGAAGATGGGTATGGGCGTGGAACAGTTGAAGCAGAAAATGATGAATGACGGTATGGATCCTTCAGTTATTGATTTGCCCGAGCCTGATTGGAACGCTAACACGCAACCACCCACCACAGCCTCTGAACAGCCTGAGCCCACACCCTCTGAACAGCAACCTGAACCCGAACCCGAACCCGAACCCGACCCATACACACCGCCAACACGCGAGAAGTACAACCCCTCCACTCCCCTGCGCCAAGTGTACTGGTCCGTCGTGAGCGGTCGCGACCTGAAGGACACGATCTGGGAGACCATGGAGTCACCGAGGATCAACAGCCGCGAGTTGGAGGAGCTGTTCGAGGTTAAGAAACAAGCCACCACGGGCACGTTCACGCCCGCCGCGCAGGTGGTGGAGGAGCAGTTCTCGTTCGTGGACCCGAAGAAGGAGACAAACATCGGCATCGGTCTGAGGAAGCTGCGTTACTCGAGCGACGAGGTGAAGCAGTTCCTCTTCAACATCGACAAGTACTCGCTGTGCACGGAGGCGTTGAATGTGATGAGCGAGATCGTCCCCAAGGAAGAGGAGTGCGAGACGATTCGGGCATACCAGGGAGCTGTGGAGAAGCTGAACCCTGTGAACGCCTTCCTGTACTCCGTCGCTGCCATCCCGAACTGTCAGGAGCGCGTCAATTGTCTCCTGCTTCGCGCCAACTTCCCCGAGGAGCGCGAGCGCATTGCTGTGAATCTGAAGAACTTCCAGAGCGACTGCGACCAGGTGCTCACCAACCCCCATTTCACGTTCTTGCTCAGTTACGTGTTGGAGGTGGGCAACTACTTGAACGGGTCCTCGTCGCGCGGCGGCGCGTGTGGCTTCCACCTCGAGATCCTGCCGCAGTTGGAGCGAACGAAGACCACCAACAACAGCGTGTCGTTCGTCGAGTTGTGCCAAGCGCGTTGAATGACCCATAGCTACTTGGTGAAGGAGCTGATTCAAGAGAAGCCCGAGGTGTTGCAGGTAGTGACGGAGTTCGAGCCACTCGCGCGACGAACGGAACTGTCGTTGGAAGACATCAACACAAGTATCGCCACGCTGGGCTCGGGTCTGTACAAGATGAAGAAGGAGCTGGAGAAGCCGCCGCTGTCGGACCAGGACCACTTCAATGAACAAATGAACGCGTTTTACGAGAAGGCGAACACCGATCTTGCCGACCTCAGAAAGGCGTTCAAGGACACGCAGGAGTGCTACGCGAACTTGTGCGCACGATTCGGCGAGAACCCGAAGACGGTGAAATCGACGGACTTCTTCGGGTATGTCGTCACGTTCCTGTCGGTGCTGAAACAGAGCCACAAGCACCTCCTCGACCTCCAGGCGGAGGAGAAGCTGAAGAAGGTCGCGCTGGACTGGCAGAACCTGGCGGCGGTGCAGTCGCATAAGGCGTTGGAGCAGACGAGTCGCGCTGGCGAAGTGGCGGGAAAGATGGAGGAGGTTCCGCGATTCAAGTTGCCCGAGTTGAAGCCGGGAGTGAAGCCGTCGAGTGTTAAGGAGAATCAGGCGGCCGTTCCTACGACGTTGCCTTCGCGCCATCGGGCAATTCCGGAGCAGATCCAACATGTGGAGAAGAAACGGTCGTTGTGGGAGAGGTTGACGGGCTGGGGAAGGAAGTGATAACAGAGGTGTTTGTTTGAGAAGGATCGTCAATCGAAGCCATAGAGGAAGGTGCAAACAAACAGAAACGTCCGTTGTGAATTAGAAATGACGAACGGCAAGAAGAATGGAGAAAAGGACAAACACAACAGAAAGGGAGATGGCCACCTTCTTGTTGTTCGGCTTATACGAATGAGTCATTTCCGGTGTCATGCCAGGGAGAGGCATACTGCACTCCTTGAACTCCTTGCATTCTTCCAGATCCTTCACCGTTTCGCTCCACTTCTCTCTAACAAGCGCAAACCACTCTTCCTTCGTTTCGCACTCCGAGGGATCGAACACCTCGGACACCGACGTGTAGATGGGGACGTCGTAGTTGAACGACAGCTCCTTTTCGTTGAGAATGCTCTCCTTGTTCATGGACAGCACGCACTGGCAAGGAACCTTGAGGTTGAAAGCCACTTCAAGGACGCCCGTCTTCAGAGGAAGCGTGCCCTTTCCAGTGTAGCGGTGTCCCTCAGGGTACACAATGACGCCGTCCTTGTTACTACCGCTAATAGCGCCTTCCAACCCTTACCGATTCTCCCAGTTCTTTCGGAAGAACTCCGTAAACCACGCACGGCTGATGCCTCTCTTTCGTCTGAAGAGCCAGATGTAGTCGTTGATCCAAGCGGTGAAGGCCATTCCAGGAACACCAAAAACAACCATGATACGGGAAATGTAGCTAGCGCCTCCACAAAGAGAACTACAAATCAGCGACTCACGCAACGCAAACCCATCCACAAAGAAGTCTGCCCACGATCTATGATTTGCCAAATACATCACTTTTCCGGTTTTCAGTTCGTGGGAAGTCTTGGTCACATGGGGCTTGACACGGAGAAAATCGCACCACTACGTGTAACCCGTCCGATACTGCGCCACATATTTGGTCTTCTCCCAGCAGTTCATTCTCTGGTCCCAGATATCCTTAACTCCGAAGCTAGGCGTAATACTCCCAACTCGCGAAATACAAGAAAGATCTCACGTTGATGTAGATAAGGAGAAGGATAGATCTCCCAATGTTCATTATCGTCGATACGGTGAACTTCATCCTTTTCTTTGTGAGGAAAGAAGTGCGCTGAGCTGTGCAACAAACAGGCCATAGAGCATGTGTACTTACTGAAAATCCAAATTCCATCGAATTAGCAAATGCCTGTTGCAACTCAACATCATCTCCTCGTTCACCTTCGCCGCAACCGCCTCGTTATCCTTCTTACTGCGAAGACGGTAGTGAATGCACGACTTCATGGACCCGTACATGTCTAGTGAGTCTTCGTTATGGGGGAATGCGATGATCGCCAGCACCACCTTCGACAGCTCCGGATAGCACAACTTTCCCTCCTCCAGCCACCAGGAATACGGCAGGGTCACGCCGCCCATCTTTTCCCTCTTCTTCATATACTCGTCGAGTTCCGACGTGCAGACCTCCCAGTTCTGTCCGCAATAGAAGCGCTGCACAATTCCCTCCAACGCGTTCTTCGGGAAGAGTTCGTCGTTGCATTCCGTGGCAATGCTGCCATCATCGTTTCCTCTCGCAAAATAGTGGTAGAGGCAGAGCAGCTCCATGTTGAAGTACTTCTGCACGCACTGGTCGATGTGCGTGTCGATGTGCATGATCGCATCGCTCGACAGTGATGACGTCTTCGTCGAGTTGATGCACTGGATCAGCGCCAGATAGACGATATACGGGTTCAGATGGCTGGTGTTGGTGGGGTCGGTGCAATCGACAATCGACCTGAACAGCACCATCATCTGCTGCAAATCGTTCTTCCAACTCTCCGAGATGTCGATCGCGTACAGCGGGTTCTGGGACTGGATCACCCCCGATGAGATTCCCTGTTGCTGCGTGGTGACCAGCGCGTTGTAGTAGGTCAGAAGCGTGTCCGCCGCCTTGAACAGAGACACCCAGTTCGAGTCGTCCAGCTGGAACAGGCGCAATTGTCTAAGGGTCACAGAACATAGGGAGAACCACTCCTGCTCGGTCTGAGGCAGATTCTGACGGAACAGCTCCGATACGGGCGACTTCTTCTGGATGGCGGCATACACGGAGATGATCTAATGATGAGCTTGAATCGGGTCGTTCCACGTTCTGTTTGGTCGCCATGAAAGAGGGGTATGTGAAGAGCGAGCTGAGCAGTTCGGAGCACCAGGCAATCGTGTTTCCAGTAATCGGCAGGAATTGGTTATTCCAGAGAAGCGCGTTCTTCATCGTGTCGAAAAACATGTAGTCGTCAAAATACACGAGGCCCACGTGGATCTGGTGCTGCTGGAGAACTTGAATCATGTCCTGACATTGCTGGTTGATGAATGACACCGACCAGCTCTCCTGCTTGCACTGCACGTAGGAGAGGAAGCAGATCATCCCCGAGGGACTGCACGCCGCAAAGGAGATGGAGCAGCGCTTGCTAATGTCGGTCCACAGATACACAATGAGGGTAACGGATGCTTGGCGAGCGAGATAGTTGAAGCAGGACTCGTAGAGACGCTTGCTGCTGTCAGAAATGCGCTTTTGAATGGTGTAAAGGGAGGGAGATTGCCAATGGAGCGTGTAACAGAGGTTCTTCAAAAAGTCATTCTCGAAAATATTCTTTGAAATCCCTGTGGAGCAGATGAAACCAGCAGCAATCACATCCAAGTACTCATCACGGCCGAACGTAATGATGTTCTCCTCGATACGCGGCTTCTAGAAATCACATCTTCCACACTGCGCTGCCTTAATATCCGGGAGAGGGAGAGGTGTCACTGAAACAACTCTCTTTGCTTTTCTTTGCATGATATCCATTTCTGTGTTATCCGGATGAGCGAGGAAGTACTACAATGAACGCATGCGAGAAAACGCACTTCCTGGGCGTGTTTGCATTTATCCAAATGACGGCAGAACTTGTCCTTCCACCCACTCAGCACGGCGTTGCAAAAACTACACGTCACGATGAGGCGTTGCAATCGACCAGCACTTCATCCGACGGTGCTTCTTTGAAGGGGTCTCTGAATCAACGGTGAAAAGGCCTGCGCTGACTAACTCGTTTGACGTTCGGTACTGGTGATAGAACAGTTTGTCCGTAACCGCGAAGGGCTGCGGCATCACTAAATGCATGAGAATCCATCGCGAAAATGAAATACCGAATTGCTCTAACGAATAGTTAGTCACTGCTTCGTCCTTTTTCAGAGACATCGTTCTCTATAGAAGAGTATGAGGAGAAATGGGGCACCACGAATTCAAATTTGTTCCAGCATCAACCACGCATTTGCGATGTCATCTCACTCGCTTTGTTGCACATGCCAAGCAGAGCAATATGGCTGGTGCAGATGGAGGGATTCCGAAATGGGAGGGGATGCTCCCAAAGGAGCCTTTTCCGGCGCGGATGTCCAACAAACATGGAGTACGTTACAATACAACTCGCATTAGGAGCTGAGCACAGAAGAGGCGTATGCTCTTATTTGGAAATAAGATACCTCTTCTGTATCTCAAACGCAGTTGTCATAATCGCGAATAGTGGAGAAAGGACTGCCATTCGCATCGAGGCACCCTTGAAAAGGGCACGGACACCCTCGCTCTTCACAGTGGAAGCGAGCATTTTCGGAAGAGAAGACTGAACGGAGGCTCCCTTCGCCGCCTGGACACGCGTCTTGATCACGTCCATCGGAGTCACTACGCTTCACCATCCCTCACTGCACCGTACTCAAGAACGCAGAAACCATAGCAGCGCCGTAGCCAGCAGCGAGAAGACCTCCTATGCTACATTGACCGTTCACGGGAGTAAAGGAATTCACAAGTGAAGACTGGAGAGGGAAGAAGAGCATGAGGAACGGAATGTCGCGCATCAGGGTGATCGAGCTGCCCTTGTACACGCCGCGAAGACCCAACTCGCGAAGCACTATCGCTCACACACACCCTCACATCCTCACCTCCAGCGATGTTCTTTCGTTCCGTCAAAGGAAGCGTGTTCTGGACCTGGAGACGGATCTTGGTGATCTCCATCGGGTTGGACGCAACCACTTGAACGCATCCAGCGCCCGCTCCCGCGAGCATTCCGCGGAATGGAGTCACATAGCCATTCTCGTCTGCCAGGAGTTCGCGGAATACATCGTTCCCTGCCAGTCGAAGAGCTTGGACAGGGAACACACCCACCAAGTTCACACCCATGCCGCGATACAATCCAGAAGCACCCTCGCTAGACAGGATTCCCTTGAACGCCTGGATCGGATTCTTGTACAGCATGTTCTTTCCAGCGACCTGTCTCTATTCGTCATGCCATCTCCCCATTCCGACCTGCATCGTCGTCTTCACCATGTCTAACGGATACACAATCGACGTTGCCAGCACGCCAGACGACCCGCCCACAGCCAGCTTCTGGAAGAAAGTCACCTTCAGGTGAGGGGAACACAATTGTGCGTACTTCTTTTTTCACTTCTGCCTGAACACTCTGCAGTTCTAAGTAGGAGTCACAGTACGCACGACGAAACATTGCTATTTCATGAAAGGTATTCTGCACTTTCTTACGTGGATTCGCTTTTGCCGCGGGAATGGAAGTGTCTGCAAGTGGACAATAGTCCCAAATCCCCGTTATGCGAAAAGGAGAAACGGTGGGAATGTGGGATGAAAAGACTTCTTGCGGATTGGGAGAGAATCATCGAAGGGAGTTCTCCGTTCTGTGTGTCTATCGTTGGAAGAGTGTATGGGATGTTATCTCTTCCGTTTTCTTTCACATGATTCCTCTTTGGTGATTGTCTTCAGCGTACACGTAAAGCACTCCATTATCCCTAACCAAGCTAATGCATTCGGTTCCTATCCACACTATTCTTCCTCGACGCAATCGACTCCAACAA